>Ga0308166_1000069_pt1 | contig 235027 bp, 212 predicted proteins | sample PhyCR2_2_FD_202137 | JGI IMG/M metagenome (GOLD analysis project Ga0308166, IMG submission 202137) | Phyllosphere microbial communities from UC Gill Tract Community Farm, Albany, California, United States - DLSLCC.R2 | ecosystem: Host-associated > Plants > Phyllosphere > Unclassified | place...
AAACCTATTCTATCCCAAACCTAGCCTTTACCTGGACATCACCTATCACTCACCACTTATTACTCATCACTCATCCTCATTACTCATTATCTTTGCATAAGCAATAAGCAATAAGCAATAAGCAATACCAACAACTTCCGTTGAATCTAAATGTGACTAGTTAATTCGGGAGACTCACATATCTGAGATGCTTATAAAGTTTCGTCAATATTTCAAGATTAATCATTCATAATCAGGGAAGAAAAATATTTTTGCTAATATTCTAATTATTGTGAAATATTTATATATTTGTTTAAAGCCATAAAACAAATTAATTGCGAAAGCCGAAAAGCATAAAGAGTAGGCAACAAAACTAAAACAAAATACTATGAAAAATCTTAAGAAACTGACAAAAAAAGAGCTGAAGATGATCGATGGTGGTGCTTTGGCATGCCCTCCTCCTGCAACTACTTGTGGGGAATGGTGTTCGTGGACCCCACAGCAAAGACTCAGATGTCCCAATATGATCATAGATCCGGATCCGTGCGGATGTTAGATAAATAAGTTATTGAAAAAAAGATCCCTGGTATTAGCCGGGGATTTTTATGTCAGTCATATTTAAAATATTTTTAAAGCAGCCAATCTTTACTAACGGTTTGCTTTTCTCTTAAGCATTATTTTTAGTTTTAGATAATGGAGAAGAAGCAATATAAGATAAAAAAAGCTCCTTATCATATCGATAAGGAGCTTGTATTTTAAAATCCGACCTGGAAGCCTGCTTTTATTCCAAATGTTGAAATATCAGGCCTGTCAAGGTAATTTCCTCTCCAGTTAAAGTCAACCCTGAATATTCTAAGGTTTCCGATTCCTATATTTTCAATTCCGAATCCGTATTCAAAATAAATTTGTTCGCTTGGTGCTGAATATTTGAATCCATCTACATTAATGGCTTTTGAAGCATCGCTTAAGGTTCCGTAAGCAGTTCTAATGAAAGCAATTTCTCTAAGCTTAAGTTTTTTAATCAAGGGAATAAAAGAGAGTATTTTTCCATTGAAATGATGCTCAAGATGAAGAGTTGTGTAAGTATCTGCCACAAACTCATAGTAATTAAGCTGTGAAAATGTATTCTGTGCCAGGCTGTATGACTGGTTTCCAGGAATTACATTCTGCAGGGCGAGCGGAACTGTGTCAAAAGTTTTTCCGGCTTCAAAGTTTACAATAGTTTTCCCCCAGCTTCCAATTAGGATTGGCTTGTAGAACATAAACTGGAGCCTGTTATAGTTGAAATCACCGTTAAAAAGACCTTCAATACCTCTGGTGTATTTAAGGATAATGGTAGGGGCCAGTGTTCCGTGCTCATAACGGTCAACTCCTGTCTGGGAGAACTTTGCTCCCGGTCTTGCAATTAAACTTAAAGTAACGTGAGAATCGTTAAGCGTTTTTCTCAGATCACCATTCCGGTAATACATTAAGCTGAATTTATCAGGATTGGCTGATTTTATGCTCTGCAATGTTCCGTCTACACGAACCTGGAAGTTTTTCCAAGGCTCAATGGAAGCAAAAATGTTAGTTTTGTTAATGGAGCTCAAAGAAGCATTCTCTCCTCTTGCAAAAAGAGTGGATGATGCAAAGGTACGTGCCATGATTCCATCATCAGTGGTAAGTTGCACACCCAGCTGCTCAATATCCCTCTTCGTACCGGCACCGATCATAAATCTGTTAACCCTGTTGAACATATAACGGCCTTCTGCACCATATTTAACCTGCTGATCTTTGAATCCATATGCAGTATAGAACTGAAGCCTCCAGGGATCGTTTTGCCCAAAGTAAGTTCTTGCTCCCAATCTTATTCTGTCGCCTTCCACTTCGTTTTTACCGTAAATTGAAAAAATAGGACCGATATCAATGCCTTTAAATGCATTATAATATCCTGATGCAAGGGTTTCATAGATTTTAACGATACGGTTGAATTTTGGTGTCTGCTGAAGCCTGTCAAGCATCTCATAAACGCCTTGTTCTGATTTGGATAATGAATCTGGTCTTGCTTTTAACCAATAAGCATCATCTTTATCTACAAATTTGTCATCATACTCTTCCTGTTTCCGCGTGAAAACTTTATCATCAAGAGGCTTGTTGAAGTCGTATTGGGAATAATCCACCGTTCGTTTGGCAATAATACTTTTGGAGGTCCTTTTCTTTGCGAAAGGGGTAAGCTCTATTTCTGTAATAAATTTTTTAGGGAGGAAAGTATTCTCATCAGGGTTGTCATATTCCAGTTCTGTGGAAATGCTGTTGATGAAATTAACGTTGATCTTCTGTGTAGACTTTAATGTGGCTCCCAAAATAGCATAGTTGTCAGTGTCTATATAAAGATAGCCCTGGAATGCTAAAACATCCTTTCTTTTAGGCTGATATCTTATTTTGTAGGCATTCTCACCATGGATAGAAATGGTGTCTGTCAGATTATAATCATAGGTACTGAATCCGTTTGTCCCAACAGGGCTTGGGAATCCTATATCAAAATAATTTAATGTATTGTCGTAAATATTAATATCGCGGTAAAGATTTTTTGCCGTGATGGTGATTACCTGATTATCCTGGAATCCAGATGTTTTTTGGGCAACAAGTAATCTTTTTGTCTTTTTTCCCGGTTTGTTTTCTCCGTAGTTTTCGTAGACGGATTCATTCAGGAAGATGGGAAGCCCAATCTTGCCGCTCGCTGTAGAGTCTGCGTAATCAAAAATAAAATCAAGTTTATTGAAGATTTTTTTACTCATAAAAGCGCTGTCCAGATTGTTTGCATCAAACTGGATCTTTTCATATTCTTTATAAGTATAAGTATCGAATTTCTCCAGGCCGTTATTTCGTTTCCTTTTCCATACCTCCTGCATAATAGCATAGGCAGGATTTTCTTTTTTGTTCTTGTATTTTGGTTTTTCGTTGTGGATCACGATTTCACCAATGCTGCTTACCTTTTCCTGTGAAAGCTGTACGAAGACATTGGTCGCATTTTCAGGGGTGATATCAACGGTTTCGGTGGAATAGGCCTTTTTCGAAAACCTTAATTTATGAATAATACTGTCAGACTGAACACTAAAGCTTCCCAGGGTGGTCTTTAAAAAGGGTTCGGTATTATCATTTATAAAGACATCTACACCGGAAATTTCCTTATTGGTTTTTGCGTCTGTAATTCTTCCATTCACTGTGTTTTGGGCGTATGCCAGGCAGGATATGAAGAGCAGAAAAAAAAGATTGTAATATTTAGAGTTGTTGTTTAACATCATTTGGTTCTTCAAGCAATTAGCACAAACAAAAAGCGTGCTGTTTATTTAAAAAAGATCATTTTTTTTAACGTTTTCTATGAAAATTCATAAAACAGCAAATGTAGCAAAAATAACAGTAAAAGATTATGATAATTAATGAGTTGATCATAACGGATTTTAATGTTAAAAAGCAATTGTGAATAAGGTTGGAATAAAGAGGGAAACTAACAACTTTTTCACATTTTTTCCGCAGCTTTCATAGCTTGTTAATAAGATTTCAAGATGTTTTTAAGAAGTTATCCATACGTTATTCACGGGAATACAAACGTATTTCATCAACATGCTAATAGCTTGCTGATATTTTTTCCACAGGTTATTAACATCGTATTTTATTTATTATAAGATAGTTAATGATAAAATTCATTTTTTTCCACAGTAATATGGTAACTATAATATTTTCTTCAGATTATTAATTATTAAAGAATTACTAACACTTTTGGTTTTTTGCGGATAATTTGAAAAATATAATACACAGATCAGGATGATAAGAATTGATGAATAAATCTAATTTTGAGCTATAGAAAAAAGACTTACTTGTTTGTAAGTCTTTTCCGGCTTCTGAATCGAGAGCTTTCTTTGATTAGGAAAGTTATAAGATGAATAGTTAATGTTTCTATTCTTGAAAAGGTTGATATTGACCACGTTCCATTTTTATATTCAATCTTGCGTAAAAATCTTTTGGATTAAATCCTGTTCTTTTGTATTCTTCCTGTACGGCCAATTTTGCTTCATTCAGCCTATTCCGGTTCTCCCATTCTGCAACAGTAATGATTGTCAGATTTCCGTTATCATCATAACTTTCCAGAACTTTATCCCTAATGAACCCTGAAAGATTTTTAATAAAAACTCTATTGTAGGCCATTCTTTCTTTGAATTCCGCAACGGAAGATTTTGGAATAAAAAACTTATCAATTAGAAAAAGGATGTTTGGATTAGCGGGTTTCGGTGGAATTGGTAAGGCTTCTAATTGTTGTAGAAAGCTAAAACGGTCCGTTTCAATTTCGCTGAAAACAATTTTTTCATTTTTAAATACATAGGTTGCAATTCCGTTTACAGAAATCGTTTTGTGGGTGGGGGTAATGTTTTGAAACGGGAGTTGATGTGTTCCGGTAAATATTTGTTTAACGATCACTTTATTATCTTCCGCAATGATATCCTCAATTTTCCATTGGGCATCAGGAAAAGCGGTGGCTAATTCTGCAATTGGCTTTTTGAAGGCGGCTACACCCTTTGCTCCAACAGAATTGGTATAGATATCCGATATTAAAATGGGCAGCTTTTCAAACTGTTTAGGATTAAGTATAGAGTCGTAAAGAAGCCGTATAGCTTCTTTGTTTTTGATAATGTTCATTGGCTGAGTATTTTTAAATGATCTGGTTTGTGAAAACAAAGACATGGTTTGGCTGAATAACAAAACGGATGTCAGAACTATTTTGAATTTTGGGCTCATCATTAAAGTAATTTATTGATGCAAAGTTCAAGACTTGTCCCTTTAAATCATTGTAAAAAATCATTGATTTACCAATAGGAAGCAGATTTGTAAAACTCTGTTGGTGTTTGTCCGGTGAAAAGTTTAAAATCTTTGTTGAAATGGGCCTGATCGTAGAATCCGGCATCAAAAGCAGTGTCCAAAAGCCGCCCGTCTGTCTTTAAAGGAATGGCCGCGGACATCCGGATAATGGATGCGAACTGTTTGGGCGAGGAACCGATGTTTTTTCTAAACCGTTTCTCAAAGGCGTCGTTGCTGATGTGTAGCATCTCTGCTAATTTGTTTATTTTTATATGTCCTCTTGCCTGCTGGATTTTAGCAACGGCATTTGCTATCATGCTATCGGGATTTGGATTAATTAGTCTTTTTAATAAGAGCTTTTCCACAATTTTTACTCTTTGAAAGTTGTTTTTTGCTTCACACAACATTTCCTCGGTATTTCTGACTTCGTCAGGATTCAAAATATCATCAAGCAAAATACTTTTCTCAAATAAACCGTAAAGAGGTTCTTTAAAGAATGCGGAGGCTCCGCTCTCTTTGAACATGACAATTAATGTGGAAGTATTCGGGGAATAATTGATAAGCCGTACTGATTTCCGGAGCCCTGAAATTATTGCTTTTGGTAATATGATCCGCTCCGAATTCACAATGTATGAGTTTTGTCCGCTAAAACAAAAAGCCATGGCTATTGAGCTTCCCGGTAATACTCTGTTCTGTATTTCCTCATGGCTTTCAATAATTTTGATAACCTTTACAAATGGCTCCAGTGCTTTTACTGGTTTATACTCAATTATTTCCATTCTGCTTACTTCTGGTGTAGTGCTGTGATGTTAATTAGCGCTTTTGGATATTCTGGATATTTTATTGATTGTCAGTTGTTTTTATGTAATAAATATAAGAATTTTCTTCGGTTTAAAAATTATACGAACATTTCATTATTTAAACACGATATAAAATGATAGAAAAAGCTGTAAATGCTTAATTGGAGTGAAATAAAAAAGACTTACAGAAATGTAAGTCTTTTGGCTCCTCCTGCTGGGCTCGAACCAGCGACCCTCTGATTAACAGTCAGATGCTCTAACCAACTGAGCTAAGGAGGAATTTCCTTTGTTTAAGGTGCTGCAAATATAAAAGGAATATTAATATCAGGCAAATTTTATCCCCAATTAACGGTGTTTTTTAACTAAAAATGTTGAATTTCAGCTACAAATATTTTGGGTTATTTGTAGATTGAGCCTGAACATCTTTAATAAATGGCGGATTTGCACATTCGTTGCGGATTAATTTCCTGATTCCAGTTGATTCTTCACTAAATTGAAATAGTCTGCTTTACTATACTCCAGGTAGTTTATTGCGGATTGTTGGGTTAATAATATTTCTTTTTTAACCATAAACTTATCCGTATAAGCAGTATCAAAACCGGCACTTCTACCAATGGTCCGATTACACCCACGAATGCCTGGGGAGAGTGTATCCCAAATACGGATATAGCAACTGCAATTGCTAATTCAAAGTTGTTTCCTGTTGCCGTGAAAGCTATCGAGGCATTTTTATCATAGGGAACATTAAATGATTTATTCATAAAGAAGCTTACAAAAAACATCAGCACAAAGTAAACGATTAATGGTGCAGCCACTTTTAAAACATCTAATGGTAATTCAAGTATCTTATCTCCTTTAAGGCTGAACATTAAAATAATGGTGAATAAAAGGGCATACAAAGTCCAGGGAGATATTTTAGGAATAAACTTGCTGTTGTACCATTCTAAACCTTTTGATTTAATTAAAAAGTAACGGCTCAAAAAACCTGCTAGAAAAGGAATTCCTAAATATATCAAAACACTTTCGGTAACGTCTTTCATTGATACGGTTACATTAAAATTAGCCAAACCTAATTTTTCAGGCAAAACATTGATGAAAAGCCAAACCATAAAGCTGTAGCTCAATACCTGAAATATGCTGTTTAAAGCTACTAACAATGCACCATACTCACGATTACCTTTGGCTAAATCGTTCCATACAAGTACCATTGCAATACATGTTGCTAAGCCAATAAGGATTAAACCAATCATGTAATCAGGCTCGTTTCTCAGGAAAATAATTGCCAATAGGAACATTAAAACCGGACCGATAACCCAATTCAATAACAAAGAAATTCCAATTGCTTTTTTATCTTGAAAAACTTTAGGCAACAAGGAATAATCAACCTTTGCTAATGGCGGGTACATCATAATGATTAAACCAATGGCCAATGGGATATTAGTAGTTCCTACTGATAAGGAATTGGTGATATCAGAAATATTAGGAAAGAAATATCCTAAGCCTATTCCTAAAAACATTGCTAAGAATATCCAAAGAGTGAGAAACCTGTCAAGAAATTTTAATTTTGGCTGCATTTTATTATTTTAATCTATTCCTGCTATTTTACTTCTTCATTTCAAACCTCCCACGAAGGTGCTGTGGTCTCAAATGTTGCAATACCGGTAGCAATACCCTGTTCGTATATATTAGATAGTTCGGGAGAATGTTCTTTTTCAATTGCTAATACTTCCATTCTATTTTTTTATTTGTGAAAAAACATAAAACATTTCAGCGCCAATCTGTACACTTCTTTCTTGATAAACTTTTGTTTGCTCAGGTGTGTTATCCGAAATTTTCGGGTCTTCAAAGGTGATAGGAATACGTGCGTCGGCACCGGCAATGAATGGGCAGCCACCATCAGCCTGGGAACAGGTCATGATTGCAGCAAAACCGGAAGTTGGATTAAAAGGACTGTCATATCTTTTGGAAAAGCCTATGATTGGATGACTATTTTCACTGAACTTGACAGCATAGACGGGATTTTCAGTGCCGGAAATCTTCAGTATCGTAAACCCTTGTTCTTTCAGGATTTCTATAACTTTAGGAAACATTGCAGTTTCTTCTGTTCCTCCCGAGTAACAAGTTACACCCGGAACTTTATAATAAATACCTGCAATTTGTGCCCAAACTTGTGATAAATGGCTCCTTCTTGAGTTATGGGTACAGATAAAGTTGATATTGACCTCTTTTTTTTCTTCCAGCTTTTTTTGAATAAAGTCAACCAAGGGTGCTAATGTCGCTTTTCTATCTTCATTGATTTCTTGATTCTTTAATAATTCTATTGTTTCTAATAATTTAGGATACATAGCTTATTTTTAGATTAAAATTTTAGCAACATCCAGAATTTGGTGTACATCCGGAGTTTTGTTTAGATGAAAGCTCGGATAAGCTTATTTTTTGTTTTTCAGAAGGAATTCCACAGGCATCCTTGGCTAAACAGGCTGTTGTTTTGTTCTTAAGTACAAAATTTTTCCCGTTGAATTCTAAATCGAATTTACCAATAGTTGTGTTTTGGTATTCAACCTCTATTTCATCATCTTCAATTCCTAATTTTTCTTCTGATAGCTTGATGATGTTTAGAAGTTTTCCAGGTTTTAAACGATGTTCAAAATCATCAGCATTCCACAATTGAAAGTTTACAGCCTTTTCATTTCGGATAGTTCCACCACAATCAATAAAATGTTTGTTTACATTTCCTACTTCTGTAACATGGAAATGTTCAGGAACAAAAGTTCCGTCTTCTAATTGAAATTCAACATTCTCTAATGTTGACAAAATTTCTTTGATCTCAGATAATTTCATTATTGTTTTATTTATAGGTTAAATGCTATATTACGATAAATAAGATTAAAAAAAGGCTTAACAGCATTTTTGTTTTGTAACGGTCAGAATTATTTTTGAGAAATATTCTTTCAGTATCTCAAAAGTATTTTCATCTATACAGTAACAAATTGCGGTTCCTTCGATATTTCCTTTGATAAGACCAGCATTTTTTAATTCTTTCAGATGTTGAGAAACTGTTGCCTGTGCCAAGGGCAGTTCATTGACGATATCTCCACATATACACGTGTTTACTTTTAATAAATATTCGATGATGGCTACTCTTGCCGGATGTCCCAATGCTTTAGCAATAGTTGCTATTTTATTTTGCTCATCTGTGAAGTGGTCTGTTTTTGTTGCTCCCATGTGGTTTTTATATATCGCAATATTACGATAAATATTTTAATAAAAAAATAAATTATAAAAAAAATATATTGGCTTTGATTTTATACAATATGTGAAAACCCTTTTTATATATCATGTAAGTGGCTATATATAAAACCATATTTTAAAGTTATTCAAAAAGTAATAATTTTTGCTAGAATAGCAAGGAAATTATATCAACCCTGACCACATAAAAAAACACCTACATTGCTGTAAGTGTTTAATTTTATTGGCTCCTCCTGCTGGGCTCGAACCAGCGACCCTCTGATTAACAGTCAGATGCTCTAACCAACTGAGCTAAGGAGGAATGTCCTTTGTTTTAAGTGGTGCAAATATAGGACGAATATTTATACCGTACAAATATTTTTTAGAAAAAAATTCAAAAAAATTATAAACTGCCCGTAAGCGCCTTAAAGATATCGCTTCCGAAGATCAGTAACATCAATCCTAACAGGAAGATAACCCCGATCATTTGTGCATTTTCCAATACTTTCTGAGGTACAGGCTTCCCCGTAATGACTTCCCATAAAGTGAATAAAACGTGCCCTCCGTCAAGTCCCGGAATAGGAATAAGGTTCAGGAATGCCAGCCATACAGAGAACATTGCCGTAAAACTCCAGAATAGGCTCCAGTTTACAGATACTGCTCCGTCTTTAGACTTTTCTACCGGCATATTCTTAATGATTGCCAATGGACCGCCTACTTTCTTATAACCCTGAACTTTCTTATTGAAGACCAGTTTAAACTGTTTAACCTGGTAAGTTAAGCTTTCAATACTTCTTGTAAACCCTCTTCCGATAGACTCAATAAACGTAAAATGCTGTGTATTGGCAAACTTTTCAAGCTGCTTATAAGAAGCTATACCTAATGTCCCTTGCTTCGAAACCTGAAGGCTTAGCGGCTGTAATGCGCCGGCTCTTAATACCTCCACATTAATAACTTTACCTGCATTTTTTACAACAGCGCCCTGCAGCTCGTCATAATAATTGATTTTCTGCCCGTTTACAGAAACTACCTGATCACCTGTTTTTAATCCGGCTTCAGCAGTTTTAGGATTCACAATTGTATCAATTACAGGAGCATATCTTGGCGTAAGGAATGCTCTTGGATTTTCATCTTTAAAAGCAAGTGCCTTTCCGTCATCATTCGTATTAAAAGTAAATTCCTGTCCGTTTCTTAAAACGGTTACCTGGTCGCTCAATAGAATGTCCAAAGACAGCTTATCCAGGTTATTCTGAACCTTTCCATCTACTTTTAAGATCTTATCACCATCTTTAAATCCCATTGCCTTGGCAACATTGGTATAATGCATTGGTGTTTCCACTTTAGTAGTATCGAAAGAACTCTCGCCATTAAAGTAAGAAAGACATCCGAAAATGATCCACGCAAGGAAAAAGTTCACAGTAACCCCTCCCAGCATGATGATTAGTCTCTGCCAGGCCGGTTTGGATCTGAATTCCCATGGCTGTGCAGGTTTCTTCATCTGCTCTTTATCCATGCTTTCATCGATCATTCCCGCAATTTTCACATAACCTCCGAAAGGAAGCCATCCGATACCGTATTTCGTTTGCTCAGGGTGCTTTCTCCAGTCGCTGTCCGGAAGCTTTGAAGTATCGATAGGAACTTCTGTTTCTTTTCCGTCTACTACGATAGTTTCTGTATCCGGAAGGTTTTTGGAAAGAAATTTATATTGCCATTTTCCATTGATTTTCTTCATTGAAAAGATCGAAAACCACGGATCGAAAAACAGGAAGAATTTCTCAGCCCTGGTCTTAAACCATTTTGCCGGTAAAAAGTGTCCAAGCTCATGAAGAACTACTAAAATAGAAATACTTAGTATGAACTGGAAAATCTTGATTGCTAATTCCATTAATAAATTTTAGATTTTAATTTGCAAAGGTAACAATTATCAAAACTATGCCAAATAAAAAAGCCCCTCTAAATGAGAAGCTTTGTCATATATTTCGTGAATTCTACAGATTGAAAGAAACACCGATGCTGCCGTTGTTGCCTACTTCTGCAAAAACGCCCACTTTCTCGGTGAAAAAGTAACGGGCTCCGATATGAGCTCCGATCCCGAAATCCTTTCCAAGAACACCAACGTCAACGCCAGGATAAATATCCCATTTTGCAGGAAGATCAAGCGCTTCATTAAGGTGGAAATTCAATCTTCCGAAAGCAAAAACACGGTTATCTTTATCATGATCCTTATAATTATCAAAATAAACATTCAGCCCGGCTCCAACGGATATAAGTTGATTCAATCCGTAATCATAAGTTCCGGTAACTCCGGTTCCGTATCCCCAGGCACTTAGTCCCGCCTGAACTTTTTGGTCACCTTTACCTGTGTAAGCCTGTGCGTGGGCTGCTGTTCCGAAAAAAGCGATCATCAGCACCAAAAACAATTTCTTCATAATTTTACTTTTTAAATTGATAATGGAAATATCCTCATCAAAAATAGAACCGAAATCAACGGAAAATCGTATTTTTATTGAAGTTTTTTAACAAAGTTTATGAAAATTGCAGGACTTAATTTAGATATTGTCTGGAAAAATAAAGAAAAGAATTTCCAATTCATCGCAGAACAGTTTAAAAGCCTTGAAGCTGATATTTTCCTGCTTCCTGAAATGTTTTCCACCGGCTTTTGCATGGATGCCGCTGAAGTTTCGGACAGAAATGAAGAATCCCTTGAGTTCCTGAAGAAAATCTCAAAAGAAAAAAATGCGGCAGTCTGCGGAAGTGCTCCGGTAGAGCAGGACGGAAATTTTTATAACAGAATGTATTTCGTTCAGCCCGGCTCTGAGCCTGTTTTTTATGATAAAAGACATCTGTTTTCTTTTTCGGGAGAAGATAAAGTATATACTCCCGGAGATAAAAGGGTTATTGTCAATTATATGGGGTTCCGGATCTTATTGCAGGTCTGCTACGATCTCCGTTTCCCGGTTTTTGCGAGAAACAATGATGATTATGATGCTATTTTATATGTGGCCAACTGGCCTGAAAAAAGAGTAGGAGCCTGGGAACACCTGCTAAAAGCCAGGGCAATAGAAAATCTGTCTTTTGTTTTTGGTTTAAACAGAATCGGGACAGATGGAAATGGCCTTGTTTATCAGGAAAGCTCGCATTGTTTTTTTGCAGATGGGACAGAAATTTCACAAAAGAACGGAAATATCATTTCTGCGGAACTGAATAGTGATGAACTGAAAGATTTCAGGCAGCATTTCCAGTTTCTGAATGACAGAGATGATTTTGAGATCAAAATCAAATAATTCGGAAGTTAAGATTTGATCTTTATTGAATATTTTGAGATGTTTTTTATTTTTTTTTAAAAGTATATTGTATTTTTTTTAATTTTAAATAAATAATTAGAAAGAATATATATGAATAAAAAACTACTGTTTGCTATCTTCTGTGTTTTGAATTTGGTGATGAACGCTCAGGAAAATGCACTTAATCAAGAAAATGATATTGCTGAATTTCAATTGGAAGATGGGTCTTCATTTAAAGCAAACTCTGTGAATGTAGTTACTAAAACTATTAATATGGGACAATTGATAGTCCACAACAGAATATCAGCATTTCAATATACAACACAGGCGGGTGAGAAGACAAAAGAAATAAACTCTAAAGATGTAAAAAAGATTATTTATTACAATGGCGATGAAATTTCTCAAATTCAGGAAAAAATTAAAGTAAAAACGGTAGATAAGAAAGGAGGTCTTTCAAATGATACAGCCGAAACGTTCGAATACTTACTCTATGACGGTAAAATTAAATTGTACAGTTCAAATGTATTTGAGTGTATGGGATTGAATGCATGTTATTATACCCATTCAAACTTTTATATCCAAAAAAGCGGTGAGCCTTACACGGTTTTGGCAGTAAAACAAAAGAATCAGTTCAATTCTAAGATGGGATCTTCCATTGAAAATATTGTTGATGCTTTTAGAGCGGTTGCCGGAGATTGTAGTTCATTTAATCAGTATTTAAATTCTTTTGAGAAAGAAATGATGCAGGAAAAGCATTTGGATAAAACTTTACAAAAAGAATATCAGGAAATTTATAAAACAACTTTACAAGAAGTAAAAAAAGATAGAGAACAAACCAAAAGATTATTTTATATCGTTGGAGATAAAATACAAAACAGGCAGGCTGAAATTTACGTTGGAATCATAAAAGAGTATGAGAAAAACTGTCCGTAAATACGCTGGTAATTTGTAAAAATCTCATTTCAGGAATCTAAACGGATGCTATCTCAACTATCTGTGTATATAAATAAAAAAAACTGTGAAAAAATCACAGTTTAAGCATATTGTTTAAGCAGTTCCGTGAGCGTATTCACGTCGTGGACTCCGCTTTCTTTCCATAAAAGTTCTCCGTTTTTGAAGACCGCGAGTGTAGGAACACCCCTTACACCATATTGTGCTGCCAAAGCAGGGTATTGGTCTACATCTACTTTGATGATTCTTGCCCCTTCACCTACGTTTTCCTTTACTGTATTTAAAACAGAGGACTGTACTTTACAAGGCTGGCACCAAGTGGCAAAAAAATCAATAAGTACCGGTCTTTCCGAATTGATGATTTCCTGAAATTTTTGTGACATAGTTTTTGATTTTTATTGAAACCGCTAAGATTTATTCATAAGTCCTGGCAGTATAATATTTTATTTTCCTGATTGTATTTCATCCTGGATTGCATTTACATTTTTCCAGGTTGTGCCGTCGTAAGCTTCCACACCGTTTTTCTTTAAGATTTCCATAGCCTGATCGGCCTGGATCCCTTTATTGCAGAATACAACCACTTTTTTGCCCTTAAGAGAGTCTATATTGTTCTGAATTTCAGCTAAAGGAATATTAATGGCTCCTTTTGCTGTTCCTGCCTCATACTGCTCCGGAATTCTTACGTCTACCAGTGTTACATCCGTACTATTCACTACTTCTTTGATGTTTGGCTTTGGTGTTATAACTGTATAACTTGATTTACAAGCTGTTAAGGCTAAAACTGATGCGAAAATATATCCGAAAATTATTCTTTTCAGCATCCTACAATGTTTTTGACTGACAAACAAAATCTGTTGTAGGTAGTTTCTCTAACTTTTTTATCCCGTTGAAACCTCCTTCTATTTCAGTAAAGTTTCTGATTCCGTGTGAGTTAAGAACGCTTGCAGCAATCATGCTTCTGTATCCTCCTGCACAGTGAAGAAAGAAATGTTCAGAATCATCAATGGTTTTTATCCAGTCGCTGATCGTGTCAAGCGGCTTGTTAAATGCATTGTCAACATGCTCGGCAGAATACTCGCTTAATTTTCTCACATCAATAACAGTAGCATTTTCCGTGAATTGTTCAGCAAATTCAGCAGGAGAAATCCTTTTGATCTCATCCGTTTCTTTACCTGCATTTTTCCATGCAGCGAAACTGCCGTTCAGATACCCTAAAACATTATCGAAACCGACTCTGCTTAATCTTGTAATCACTTCCTCTTCCGTTCCTTCATCAGTCACCAGTAAAAGCGGGTGCTTTACATCTACGATCATATTTCCTACCCAAGGGGCAAAATCACCCTTAAGGCCTATATTAATAGAATTCGGAATAAATCCTTTATGAAACTCTGCCGGGCTTCTCGTGTCTAAAATTAAAGCCCCTGTTTCTTCTGCCAAAGCTTCGAAATCTTCTGCAGGAACCGGATTCAGTCCCTTGTTCATTACTACATCCAGGCTCTCATAGCCTCCTTTATTCATCGCAACGTTCATTCCGAAATATTTCGGTGGAGCGGTAAGGCCATCAAGCACTTCTCTGATGAAAGATTCTTTATCAGGCTGATTCAGTGCATAATTGGTTTTTTTCTGGTTGCCTAATATATCCACCGTCTCTTTCTGCATATTTTTTCCACAGGCAGAACCTGCACCATGAGCGGGATAAACCGTAATGCTGTCGTCCAGTGGCATAATCTTGCTCTGAAGACTGTCATAAAGAATTCCTGCAAGATCTTCCTGGGTAAGATTGGTTGCCTTCTGTGCAAGATCCGGTCTTCCGACATCACCTAAAAACAATGTGTCTCCGGTAAAGATTGCAGTTTCAGTACCGTTTTCGTCAATTAAAAGGTAGGTGGTACTCTCCATCGTATGTCCGGGAGTATGCAGTGCTTTTATTTTTATTTTCCCAATCTCAAAGATCTGGTTATCTTCAGCAATAATGGCCTCAAATGCAGGCTGGGCAGTGGGTCCGTAAACAATGGGAGCCCCTGTTTTTTCACTTAGATCCAAATGTCCTGAAACAAAATCAGCATGGAAATGAGTCTCAAAAATATACTTTAAAGTGACGTTGTCTTTTTCAAGGCGATCCAGATAAGGTTTTACCTCTCTCAGCGGATCAATGATGGCAGCTTCATTTTCTGATACAATATAATAGGCACCCTGAGCCAGACAGCCCGTATATATTTGTTCAATTTTCATTGGGTCTTTTTTAAATTTTAGATAAAGATACGAAGTATTAGATGAAATGTAAACGAATTGTTAAATTCGGACGATAGTTTCTTTCAATATTCATGGTGGTCAACTATGAAAACCCTTATTTTCAACTGAAAAACGAAGGATGGTGAGCAGTAATGGTACAGACTGTTTTTTATCATGTTTAAGAAATGAAAATAATTATGTAGTGCTGATATCTACGAAGATGGTGTAATATTATTTTGTATTATTACTTTATTAGTCCAATATTTTATAAAAAATTTTATATTTATAAGTTTAAAAAAAGATCAGATGGCAGATAAAACACAATTTATTGAAGAACTAAATGCAAAATACACTCCTAAAGGAGATCATATTATACTCGGAAAAGGAATGCTGGACGGTGAAGTGGTGCCGGAAGTTAATGTTACTATTCCTTTAAAAACAATTAACCGTCACGGTCTTATTGCTGGGGCTACAGGGACGGGTAAAACAAAAACGCTTCAGGTATTTGCAGAACAGCTTTCCCATGCAGGAATTCCTTCACTGGTTTTGGATATTAAAGGAGATTTTTCCGGAATTGCAGAAGCCGGCCAGATGAATCCGGTCATTGAAGAAAGATATGCAAAAACCCAGCTCCCATATAATCCACAGGCTTTTCCGGTAGAGCTGATGACCATATCAGGAGGAAAAGGAGTGAAGTTAAGAGCTACCGTTACAGAGTTCGGTCCTGTTCTATTAAGCAAGATCCTGGAACTGAATGATACCCAGCAGAGTATTATGTCTATTGTCTTTAAATACTGTGACGATAAAGGACTTCCGTTAATTGACCTTAATGATTTGAAGAAAGTCTTGCAGTATGTAACGGATAATGCCCAGGGAAAAGCTGAACTGGCAGCTAACTACGGATCTATTGCCCCGGCTTCACTGGGAGCGATCCTGAGATCTATTGTGGCTCTGGAACAGCAGGGCGCCGCTGATTTTTTTGGTGAATTGAGCTTTGATGTTCATGACCTTCTTGAGACAAGGGATGGAAAAGGGGTGGTCAATATTTTAAGAGTAGCAGAAATTCAGAATAAGCCGCAGTTATTTTCTACGTTTATGCTTTCGCTTTTTGCTGAAATTTATATGACCTTCCCGGAAGAAGGTGACAGCGGAAAACCCAAACTGGTGCTTTTCATAGACGAAGCCCACCTGATATTCGATGAATCTTCAAAAGCTTTGTTGTCCCAGATAGAAACCATGGTAAAACTGATCCGTTCCAAAGGAGTGGGAATTTATTTTATCACACAGATTCCCGGAGATGTTCCGGAGAATGTACTGTCCCAGCTTGGTCTGAAGATACAGCATGCTTTGAGAGGTTTTACCGCAAAAGATAAAAAAGAAATTACTAAAGCAGTAGAAAACTATCCTACAACTGAATTTTATGATGCATCAAACCTGATCCAGAATCTCGGGATCGGGGAAGCCTTTGTAACAGCTTTGGATGAAAAAGGAATTCCTACACCGCTTGTTCATACCTATCTGATCTCTCCGGAATCAAGGATGGATGTCCTGAATGATGCAGAAGTTTCAGAACTGACAGGAAACTCTTCTTTAGTGGCTAAATATGAACAGCCTGTTGATAAGGAATCTGCTTATGAAATCCTGACCAGCAGAATGGAGCAGGCGGCCCAGAACCCGGCACCTTCCCAGAAAACAAAACCTGTGAAAGAAGAACCGGGAATGTTTGAGCAGGTGCTTCAAAGTAAGGCAGGAAGAACTTTTACCAGCACTTTAATGCGGGAAGGAGCAAAAGCCCTTCTCGGAATGTTCGGATTGGGTGGAAGAAGAAGGTAGAAGTGAATTAAAATTTCTGCAGAAATAATTTGCTATGTAAAGACTGTCAGCTTTTTATTGCCTTTTGCCGGCTGTTATTAATCTGGATATGGGCGATATAAAAGCTGTTTTTACTTTTTTTGATATATTTTTTGTTATTTTCGCAAAGCTGCCTCTGTCGGTGAAATTAGATAACAGTGATGCAGTACAGTCTTTCAGTGCCAATGGCACAGGTTATGTATTAAGCCTGATGGCACTGGTTTTCAGCAGTTGATTTAAATAGTAATGATAAAAACAGGAGTATAACTAGAATTCAATGTATTCGATTATTGATATAGAAAGTAATGGTGCAGGTTACAGAAATGAATGCATTATAGATATAGCCATCTACAGGTATGATGGTCAAAAGATTACTGACCAGTTCATTTCTCTTGTTAATCCCGAAAGTGATATCACTCCTTTTGTACAGAAGCTGACAAGCATCACTCCTAAAATGGTGAAAACAGCTCCGAAGTTTCATGAAATAGCAAAAAGAGTTATTGAAATCACCCAGAATACCACGTTGGTGGGTCACAATATTGATTTTGATTACAGGATGCTGCGCCAGTCTTTTAAAAGACTCGGGTATGACTTTCAGATCAATACTTTAGATACCATTCCTTTAGCAAAAAAAATGATCCCTGATGAAGTGAGCTATTCATTGGGAAAGCTGGTGAAATCCTTGGGAATTCCGCTTACGAACCATCATAGGGCAGAGGGGGATGCAAGGGCGACATTGGAGCTTTTCAAGCTTTTAATCTCTAAAGATACTGAAAATGAGATTATTCAAAAGCAGCATGACGAAACCAATGCAAAAACCTATATCAACAAGATCAAGGTTCTGACCCAGGATCTTCCGAACGAAAAAGGGTTTGTGTATTTCCAGAATGAAGCGGGGAAAATTATTTTATCAGATTATGTTCAGGATATCAATAAGTTCTCCAAAAAAGTCTTCAATTCCAAGTCCCCAAAATGGGAACAGATCCAGAAGGACGTTGAGCAGATCAATTATGAACTTACAGGAACGGATATTATTGCAAAACTGATCCTTAATTCCAAAAACATCAAAAAAAGGGAAGTATTTCCCTTTGGACTTTACTTCAGGAACAATAAATATATCGTTGAAAAAAATAAGCTGAATAAGACTGAACGACCTATCCTTAAGTTCAGGTCATTTACCCAGGGAACAAAAGCGGTTCAGTTTATAGGGCTGCAGGAAGAATTCAATGATGTTAATGTTTTTATCAGAAAAATAGATTTCAGAAAAAGGAATGAGCTTTGGCTCGGCCAGGGAAGAAAGCTTGGAGAGAAACTGTTTCTGATCATTGAAAACGGAAAAGTAGTCTCTTATGGCTTTTATGAACTGTTTACTCAGATCCAGACCATGAGTAAGCTTTCAAAACTGAAAATTGATTTACCTCTTCCTTCCACAGATCTGCATAATGATCTTCAGCTTGCACTGCTTCGCGGTGATTTTGAGACGCTGCCATTACCAAAATAAAAGGAAATTTATCCTTTACGGATTTTCATAAGAATCTGCTTTTCAAATCATTTTTCCTGAAATGAAAAATAAATAGTATTTTTGCAAAAAATAAATAGAAGCAATGCAAAATTTTAAACAAAATAAAACTGGAAAAAAGGGAGCTGTAAAGTTCTCTAAGGTTTGGAATATTTAAAAGACTTGTCTTGCATAAAAAATAATCAATGTGGCAGGCTCTTTTTCGAAGAATCTGCCTTTTTTTATGTTAAAATGAAATTATGAATTCAAAAGAATTATTAAAGATTGCCAATGAGTTTGGCACACCGGTGTATGTTTATGATGCGGAGTCCATCAAAGTTCAATACGAAAAACTTACATCTTCTTTTTTAAAACATACTAAGTTCTTCTACGCAGCGAAGGCTTTAACCAACATCAACATTCTTAAGTATGTCAGGAATCTGGGTGCCTCTTTGGATTGTGTATCTATTAATGAGGTTAAACTTGGATTAAAGGCAGGGTTTCCGAAAGAAAGAATATTATTCACCCCTAATTGTGTTGACCTGGCTGAAATAGAGGAAGCAATGGCTTTCGGAGTTCATATTAACATTGATAACATTTCTATTCTTGAGCAGTTCGGGAATAAATACGGAAATACCTATCCTATTCTTGTAAGGATCAACCCGCATATTTTTGCAGGGGGAAACTATAAAATTTCAACGGGGCATATCGACAGCAAGTTTGGCATCTCCATTCACCAGGTTCGTCATATCGAAAGAGTGATGAAAAGTACCAACCTTAATGTGGAAGGGCTTCACATGCATACGGGAAGCGAGATCAAGGATCCTGATGTTTTCCTTCAGGCATTGGACATTATGCTTGAGCTTTCCGAGCATTTCCCTAACCTTAAATACCTGGATATGGGAAGCGGATTCAAAATCCCTTACCAGGATACCGAAGAGGAAACGGATGTGAGAACACTAGGTAAAAAAGTAGAAAAAGTGATTTCTGAGTTCTCAAAATCTACAGGAAAAAAATTCGAACTATGGTTTGAGCCGGGGAAATTCCTGGTAGGAAAAAGCGGTTACCTTTTAGTAAAAGCCAATGTCATCAAGCAGACAACAGCAACTGTTTTTGTAGGCGTAAATTCAGGGTTCAACCATTTAATCCGTCCGATGTTTTATGATTCTTACCATATGATCGAAAACCTGTCGAATCCTAAAGGAGCCGAAAGAATTTATACCGTAGTAGGAAACATCTGCGAAACGGATACATTTGCCTGGGACAGAAAGCTGAATGAAGTAAGAGAAGGTGATATCCTGGTTTTCTACAATGCCGGAGCCTACGGTTTTGAAATGAGTTCGAATTTCAATTCTAGATTAAAGCCTGCCGAAGTATTGTTCTTAGACGGAAAAGCACACCTGATCCGTAAAAGAGATGAATTTGAAGATCTGCTGAGAAACCAGATTGAAATTTTGTAGATTTAATTGGAAGATTGTAAATTTAAAGAACAAAAATCAGCATATGAAAAAAATAATTTCAGTTCTGGCAGTTCTTGCTTTTACACATTCTTTTTCACAGACTTTTGTGAAAATTAAATCCGATAAAAATGTACTGGATAGTGCCTATAAGGGTGGTCAGGAAAAATTTGACAAAGATTTGGCTCTTAGTCTTCAGCAAATCGGAAACAGTTTTCAGGTAACAGGAGATTTTGTACTGAATTTTAATGTCAGTGAGAAAGGAGAAATTTCTGATATAAAGCTTTTACCTGAACTTTTCGACAAAACATTTGAAATAGAAGTGAAAAGAGATCTTGCAAGGGTACAGAAAAACTTTGCAAAAAATAAAGAAGAGAAAGTTTCTTTAGGTTTAAATTTCTCCAGAAATATTCCTGACCAAGATGGACGAGCTAGCTTTGCTCCTAATACTAACACAAGTAGATAGTCTCTTTAATAATTGATATAAAACTCCGCTCTTATGGCGGAGTTTTTTGTTGGCTGAAAGAGAATCATAAATCATATATTTTACTATTCCAGTATGTTGAAATTTTAATACTGTACAAACGCAGAATTATAATTTATTAGCTAAATTTGAGAAAAGGGTATGATTTTTTAATGTAAAATATATTTATTCACTTCAGTTTTCTAATCTAATAAACACCAAAAAATACTAATTATGGCCAAAAACATAGCAGAGCAGATTGTTGAAATGCTCGAAAATGCCAATGTGAAAAGAATTTATGCAGTAACCGGCGACAGCCTCAACCACCTTAACATTGCAGTTAAAAAAAGCAGCATCGAATGGATTCATGTAAGGCATGAAGAAGTAGGAGCCTATGCAGCAGCGGCTGAAGCAGAGCTTGACGGATTTGCCGTATGTGCGGGGAGCTGTGGTCCGGGACACGTTCATCTTATTAACGGAGTGTATGAAGCCCACAGATCTCACGTTCCGATGCTTGTCATCGCTTCCACAATCCCAAGCGATGAAATGGGAATGGATTATTTCCAGGAAACCAATACCATCAAACTGTTTGATGACTGCAGCCACTATAACCAGATGATCACAAGACCCGAACAGGTACAGAGAACATTACAGACGGCAATCCAGCACGCTATTTCGAAGAAAGGAGTAGCGGTAATAGGACTTCCGGGAGATGTGTCAGAGCTTGATGCTGAGGAAGGATCAACTTCTACCCAGATATTCAGGACCAATCCCATCATAAGACCTTCCGATGATGAATTGAAGCAGCTGGCAGGCTTAATTAACGAAAGTAAAAAAGTAACCCTCTATTGCGGAATTGGAGCAGAACAAGCAAATGCTGAGGTAGTAGAATTATCAAAATTTTTAAAAGCTCCTGTAGGGTACTCTTTTCGAGGAAAAATGGCTATTCAGCCTAACAATCCCAACGAAGTGGGGCTTACAGGACTGCTTGGTTTTCCATCAGCCTATCATGCAATGCATGAAGCAGATCTTGTTATTCTTTTGGGAACCGATTTCCCTTATCAGAAATTCATGCCGGTAAAAAATAAAATTGTCCAGATAGACGAAGCCCCGGAACGACTGGGGAGAAGGGCAAAGCTGGAGATGGGACTGGCAGGAGATGTAAAAGAAACCATTAAAGCTTTATTGCCTTTACTTGAGGAAAAAACGGATGCTCATTTTCTCAATGAACAATTGGCATTTTATGAAAAAGTTAAAGAAAGCCAGTTCGCTTATGTAAAAGACTTTGGAAAAGAAGATGCCATTCAGCCCGAGTATGTTGCCCATACTTTAGACCGTTTGGCTAAAAAAGATGCTATTTTCACGGTAGATACAGGAATGTGCTGTGTGTGGGGAGCAAGATTCATTACCGGAACCGGAGAAAGGAAAATGTTAGGCTCGTTCAACCACGGATCAATGGCTAATGCTATGCCAATGGCTATAGGGGCTTCTTTGACTTATCCGGGTAGAGAAGTTATCGCCATGTGTGGTGACGGAGGACTTTCCATGCTTTTGGGAGACATGGCAACGATCTTTCAGTACAAACTGCCGGTGAAGCTGATCGTTTTTAATAACAGAACCCTTGGAATGGTAAAGCTGGAAATGGAAGTAGGCGGTATGCCGGACAACCAGACCGATATGATTAATCCTGATTTCGCAATGGTAGCACATGCGATGGGTTATCCCGGGAAAAATGTCCATAAGCCCGAAGAAGTAGAAGATGCGATTAAGGAATGTCTGGCCTACAACGGACCTTACCTTCTGAATATTTTCACCAATCCGAACGCCCTGGCTCTTCCTCCTAAAATTGACTTCGACCAGGTAATGGGAATGACAAAATCTATGGCCCAGCTGATGCTTGGCGGTAAGATGGAAGAAGTCCTGGAGACCGTAAAAACAAACTATAAACACATTAAAGGACTTCTGTAATGAGTGTATCCTTAAAAAGGTTTTATATAATCGCCTGGTTATTCGGGCTCGTATTTTATTTTCTGGATTACGTGGTCCGCTCTGCACCGGCCGTAATGATTCCTGAGCTCGTCAGCAATTTCAGTACTACGGAACTGAAGCTTGTCAGCCTCATCGGGACCTATTATTATACCTATTCTACCTGCAGCCTTATTGCCGGAATTGCCCTGGATAAGTTCGGTGGCAAAAGATCGCTTTTCGCAGGTGCTTTAATTCTGGGAATAGGCTGTCTGTTATTTCTGGCATCCGCTTATTCAGGTGGTGTGGCAGGAAGATTGTTGCAGGGAGCGGGGTGTGCTTTTGCATTTCCTGGATGTGTCTATCTCGCGAGTAAAGGGTTTTCCTCAAAATCTCTCGCGACAGCTGTTGGATTTACACAATGTATCGGAATGCTTGGTGGAACGGCAGGTCAGTTTGTAGTAGGACCGTGGGTGGAAGAAGGTGTCAATACAGATACTTTCTGGCTTTGGTCAGGTATCATTACCATTATTACGGCATTTTGTCTGTTCCTGGTTATTCCCGGCGAAAAACAATCGGAAGTACAGTCTGAGGAAACCGTTAAAAAAGTAGGTTATTTAGAACCTTATAAAATCGTTTTTAAAAATCCTCAATCCTGGTTGTGTGGTCTTATTTCCGGTCTGCTGTTTGCGCCCACCACTATATTTGCAATGACCTGGGGAGTGGCTTTCTTTGAAAAAGATAAAGGATTTATGTTTCATGACGCGGCTATTACAAGTGCAATGGTAGCTTTCGGCTGGGTTTTCGGATGTCCGCTTTTAGGCTTTATTACAGATAAACTGGGAAGAAGGAAACCTGTTCTGATTGGTGGTGCAGTCCTGATGATATTAAGTTTTCTACAGCTTATCTATCTGCCGGAACTGTATTCTGCTAAAGTCAGCATGTTTATTTTCGGACTTGGATCCGGAGCTGCCATGATACCTTATTCTATTATTAAAGAGACTAATCCGGATTATGTAAAAGGAAGTGCAACCGGAGCTATTAATTTTATCACCTTTGGAGTGACTACACTGGTAAGCCCGCTATTCAGCAGATGGTTCGGCAAAAACCTGGAAGCTTCTTCAGGAGAGGTGCATTTCCAGCATTCCATACTATTCTGGATTGTAGGAATTGTGTTGGCAGTTCTGATTTCTTTGATGCTAAGAGAAACAGGAAGCAAAGCACAGCTTCAGCCTTCAAATACATAAAAACAGATTTCAGAATATGATAAAGACTTCGGGTGACAGCCTGAAGTTTTTCTTTTTGGTAAAACATTTAAATAACTAACTTTGTTATAGCAATTTTAATAAACAATGAACCGGCCTATGAAAGTTTTTACTTTATTTATAGCACTTTTTATAGCAAATTTTACATTTGCCCAGGATATTGAGGAAAGAGATGATAATCAGATAACAGAAACCAATAAAAATCTCTTAAAAATAGATATCAAAGAACCCCTTTTGCAGGTTGCAGTAAAAAACTGTAATGATTTCAAAGCGGCTGCGTTTGAAGGCGGTGTGGCAGTTTATAAACAAACCCTTCAGAAATTCATGTACGACTATCTGAATTCAGATTTCTATGTCCTGAATGGTGATTTTACATTCACCCTTACTGTTGATGAGACCGGAAAAGTAACTAATATTGAAGGAAGCCCGAAAGTAGCCAACAGCACTTACTTTTTTGATGACATGAAATATGTGGTAAGACGCATCAAAAAAAACTGGATTCCGGCTTCATGTGACGGAAAACCGGTTACCTCACAGATCAAACTGAAAATGAATTTCTCCTCCATCGCTACAGATCTATAATTGTAGAAAGCCATGATTAGAATATTTTTTATTGTACTGGCTGTATTTTCTTTGAATTTATCAGCACAGGAATCCAAGCGGGCCATGCCCGGAGGGGTCAATAGTTTTAGAGCGGAAGTAGCAAAGCAGGTCGACCTTAGTGATTTCGTCTGGAATGAGCCTTTTAAATTGGTTGTGACTTTTGTAGTAAGCAAGGAAGGGAAATGGAAAATATAAAGCTGGAGGAATCCTCCGGAAATGCTGAATTTGATCAAAGAATTCTCGACGGAATTAAAAGAATCAGAAAGAAAAAATGGACCCCGGCCAGTAAAAACGGGGAAGCTGTAGAGTCATTTTTCAGGCTTCCGATGACTTTTCATCCTCCGCAATAATCTCCTGCCATTCTGTCACAATATTTTGTATCTTTGCAGACTAATCTGTTTGGGATTTAAAATTCATTATGATGCTTTGAATTTAAATGCCGGGCATTGAACTTTAAAACGATTATTGTGCAGGAAAAATATATAGACGAAACAAAACAGGGAGAAGCTTTTGCTATCGCTGAAAGGCCTGAGAATTCTAAAAAACTCTTTTTGGAAAGCTACGGCTGTCAGATGAACTTTTCTGATTCTGAAATTGTTGCCTCTATCCTTAATGAGCAGGGATACAATACGACCCTGAAAGTAGAAGAAGCAGACCTTATCCTTTTAAATACATGTTCCATTCGTGAAAAGGCGGAACAGACCGTAAGAATGCGTCTGTCCCAGTTTAAAAACCTGAAAAAGGAAAAGCCAAACATGACGGTTGGCGTATTGGGATGCATGGCGGAAAGATTAAAAACCAAATTTCTGGAAGAAGAACAGCTGGTAGATCTTGTAGTAGGTCCTGATGCTTACAGAGACCTTCCTAACCTTCTGAAAGAAACCGAAGACGGAAGAGATGCTATTAATGTGATCCTCTCAAAAGAAGAAACGTATGCGGATATCAATCCTGTACGTTTAGGAGGAAACGGAGTTACGGCTTATGTAACCATTACCAGAGGCTGCGACAATATGTGTACCTTCTGTGTAGTTCCTTTTACCAGAGGAAGAGAAAGAAGCCGCGATCCGCATTCTATTATTCAGGAATGTAAAGACCTTTTAAATAACGGATATAAAGAAATTACCCTTTTAGGACAGAATGTAGACTCTTACCTATGGTATGGAGGAGGTCCTAAAAAAGATTTTGCCAAAGCTTCCGAAATGCAGAAAGCTACAGCCGTCAATTTTGCACAGCTTCTTGATCTTGTAGCCAAAGCAGTTCCTGAAATGAGGATCAGATTCTCCACATCAAACCCTCAGGATATGAGTCTGGATGTATTCAGAATGATTGCGAAGCACGACAATATCTGTAAATATGTTCACCTTCCGGTACAGAGCGGAAGCAACAATATGCTGGAAGCAATGAACAGACAGCATACCCGCGAAGAATACCTGGATTTAATTAAAAAAGCAAAAGAAATCGTTCCTGATATTGCTTTTTCACAGGATATGATCATCGGTTTCTGTAATGAAACAGAAGAAGATCATCAGGACACTCTGAGCCTGATGAAAGAGGTAGAATATGACTACGGTTATATGTTTGCCTATTCAGAAAGACCCGGAACGCCGGCCCATAAAAAAATGGAGGATAATATTCCTGCTGATGTAAAGCAAAGACGTCTGGCTGAGGTAATCGCCCTTCAGGGAGAACTTTCCAGAAAAAGAATGCAGTCTTACGTAGGAAGGATCCACCAGGTCTTAATTGAAGGAACTTCTAAAAAGAATAAAAACCAGTGGAAAGGAAGAAATTCCCAGAATGCAGTTTGTGTCTTTGATATGCTTGAAGGGCAGAAAATTGGTGACATTGTGGATGTTTTTGTCTATGATAATACCCAGGGCACACTTTTAGGGAGAACAGCGGAATAAATTTAATAAAAAACCTGGATGATCCTGCTTTAAGAAAATGTACTCTCGGGAAAATGATCAGTATTGAATACTATCAGAGAAGATCGGGATTGGATTGTAAAGGTGTGAATTGGCCATTATAGACAAACTCTAAAAAGAAAATATCTTCCGAAAGTAAAATGAACGGTGATATTACCGTAAGATTTTTAGTAAATTGTGAAGGAAAAACAGGACTGTTCAGAGTTCGGCAGATGAACACCGGTCTGAAGTAGACAGAACCAGATAAAAAAAAATGGAAGAAAAGCTTCTGCGGTTCACAAAATCGCTGGAAGGCTGGATTCCTAAAGAGATAAAAGGGTTTAAAGCAGACTATTATCAGTATTTAACCTATAAAATTGAAGATGGAAAAGTTTCAGAGGTATTACCTTAGCTTTTTATTGCTTATCGTTTACACCAATACTATTGCGCAGGTCAACTGTAATGCAGTAGAGGGTGAGAACTGCAAAAAAGCTTGTGAGCAGTACAACTGGGCTTCGGACAGGCAAGACAGCCGGGAATCCCGGGAAGCTTTTGATAAAGTGGGTCTTTGTCACGATTTCTCCGGTTCCTATATGGAGAAAGTTGTTCCTTATCTTAAAAACGAAGATTTCCTGACCTGGAAAATACTTATAGATAAAGCTGTAGCTGTAGACCCTAAAATGTATTTAGGGTATAGAGATTGGTCGAAGTTCCAGTTTTTGTGGGATTATAAAGAGGCTATCCGGGATTTAAAAGAATTAAAAAAATATTATTCTGATGACCTTGGGAGATCTTTAAACGGAGACTATCATTGGCATGTGGTGAGAGCCATGCCTTACAGTGCCTTAGGTCAGAAAGAAAAAGCAGCCGGCTTCATTGAAAATCCTTTAACATCCAAAGGGTATTTTAAAGGGACGGATGATCATTATCAGCTGGGAGTCACCTATTTTGAGCTGGGCAGATATGACAAAGCCTTAGAAAATTTCGAAAAACAGAGCAAGGAGAACAACTTTGCCGGGAATATATATTTTAAAAGTAAAGTTTCTAAAATAAGAAACAAAGATTATTTGGATTTAAAAAAGTTAGCATTAACTACTTATGATGAAGGAAAGACCATGAAAGATGTCTAGCCCATCACTTCAACAAAATCTACAGAAAACAGATAGAAAAGCTGTAGATTATTAAATCAATAATCAAAAATTTACTTATGAGCAACGACTTACAAAACATAAAAAACCGCTTTGGAATTATCGGGAATTTCCCGGCACTCAACAGGGCTTTGGAAAAAGCAATCCAGGTGGCACCAACGGACATTTCCGTTTTGGTCATAGGAGAAAGTGGGGTCGGAAAAGAATTTATTCCAAAAATCATCCACTCTGAATCTAAAAGAAAGCATCAGCCCTATATCGTGGTCAATTGTGGTGCGATTCCCGAAGGAACCATCGATTCTGAACTGTTCGGGCACGAAAAAGGAGCATTTACCGGAGCTACGGCAACCAGAAAAGGATATTTCGAGGTAGCGGACGGCGGAACGATTTTCCTTGATGAGGTTGGGGAACTTCCTCTGCAGACCCAGGTCCGTCTTTTGAGAGTCCTGGAAAGTGGGGAATTCATGAAAGTAGGTTCCTCCCAGGTTCAGAAAACCAATGTGAGAATTGTGGCAGCAACCAATGTTAATATGATGAAAGCTATTCAGGACAGCAGATTCCGTGAGGATCTGTACTACCGTCTGAATACCGTTCAGATTGATATGCCTCCTTTGAGAGAAAGAAAAGGAGATATCCATTTGCTGTTCAGAAAATTCTCAATAGATTTTGCTGAAAAATACAGAATGCCGGAATTGGAGCTGGATCCGAGTGCCGTTCATTATATTGAAAATTATAGCTTTCCCGGAAACGTCCGACAGCTGAGAAATCTGGTAGAACAGATGACCGTAGTGGAAAGAAACAGGCAGATTACCGTTGAAAAACTGGCCGAATACATTCCTATGGAAACTCATCTTCCGATGGTGGTGAATAATCAGAGTGCCCAGAAGCAGAATGATTTCGGAAGTGAAAGAGAAATTATGTACAAAATTCTCTTTGATATGAGAAGTGATATCAATGATTTAAAATCTTTAACTTCAGAGCTGATTAAAAACAGGGGAACAGCAGATTTAAGCAATCAGGAAAAAAACCTGATCAACAGGATCTATTCTGCAGAACAAACACAGCCTGTCAGCCAGAATTCATTGCTGTATTTTGAAGATAAATCTCCTGTAGTACAATCCGCACCTACTATTATTTCAAATTCGGATGACAGTTACGAAGATGTTGAAGATATAGAAATAGAAGAAAACCGTCCGGAATCCCTGTCACTTCAAAATAATGAAAAAGATTTAATAATCAAAGCGTTAGAGAAGCATAAAGGTCGTAGGAACAGAGCGGCAGACGAGCTTGGGATTTCGCAGAGAACCCTTTACAGGAAAATAAAACAGTATAACTTAGAGGATTAAAGTAGGGGTTGTAAAGAGACATCAGAGTCTGTAAATCAAAAAAAGGTATGAGTAAATTAAAAATAATATTTGGATTTGTAATCCTTTCACTTTTTCATCAGTGCTATTCCTTTACCGGATCATCATTGACGGATGAAAAAACCGTCCAGATCAATGAATTTCCGAATAATGCAGCGCTTGTGAATCCTACCCTTTCCCAGCAGTTTTCTACAGACATCCAGAACAGATTCCTGCAGAGAACCACATTAAAGGGAACGAAATCTAATCCTGATATTCTGATAGAAGGTGAAATTTCTGATTATAATTTCTCATCTGCCACCATCAGCTCCAATACACTGACGAATCCTTCAGGAGGTGTTGTACAGCAGGCACAGGGCAAGCTGACGATCAGTGTAAAAGTACACTATGAGAACAAAATACATCCGGATTCCAGCTTTGACAGAACTTATACGGATGAAGCGGTTTACAACAACGACCTGACCCAGAGCCAGATAGAAACTACCCAGGTAAAACTTGTAACCGACAGAATTATTAATAAAATATTTAACGATATTGTAGCCAATTGGTAAGATGAATCCCAGAGTTTTAGAATTATTAAAAAGCCCTAAAAATATACAGTCAGAAGATCTTGGTCTTTTGAAAGAGGAGATCAATACCTTTCCCTATGTTCAGAACATCAGGGCGCTTCATTTGTTTGGGGTACACCTTTATGATAAAGAAAACTATCAGAAGGAACTTTCCACAACTGCAGCTTATACCACCGATAAAAAACTTCTTTACCAGCTGATTAACGGTAAGGCTCAGCGTGAGTCCAGACCGGAAATTACAGAAGATAAGCAGCCTTCTAAAACACTCGAAAAGCCGGTTAAATATTCTTATAAGAATAAAGCTTTCCCTATAAAAAGAGAGGAGTCTTCCGAAAGCAGACAGGACAAATATGAAGAGGCGGCACAGATGGTAAAGCCTGTACAGGAAATCAAACATATGCACGTCAATGGAGAAAGAAACAGGATCCTGTTCGAAGGAGAAGAGAATTTCCTTGATGAAACCAATTCCGAAGTGATTGATCTTGAATCTACTCTGGAATCCGGTGTGATAGTGACTCAAAAAACTGAATACGTTGCTGTTCCTGATCAGGAAAGCATTGCGCAAACAGAAAATCAAAACATAGGAGAGCAGGAAGATTCAGAGGCTGGAGTAGAATTTACCCCTGAATTGATTGTTGAAGAAAATAAAATAGACAGCCCTGCTGAAGAACAGGTCATCAATAAAGAAAGTGAAGTAAGTTTCCACGAAGTAGAAACATTGGCTCCGGAAACAGAAACGTCTCAGGAAACAGAAGAAAACAATCCTGTGGAAGAACCTGTAGCCACTGAAACACAGGTAGATTCTGAAACAATTAATGAAGATAATAGTATAAACGAACCCCATGCAGAAATTAGTTTCCACGGAATGGATGAGTTTATGCCGGATGTTAAAATTCAGGTAAATACTGATAACGAAACCGTAGCGCCTGAAGTTTCCAAGCCAAGTGTGAATAAACATGAGGAAGAAATGAGACGTCTGATTGAAGAAGTGGAGAAAAAAATGAAAGAAGCCCAGTCTGCTCCGCAGGTGAAAAACGAAGAGCCTGAAGCTGCCGATCATGAGATCAGTTTTGCAGAAACACAAAGCTTCCATTTCTGGTCCACAGAAAAAGAAGAGCCGAAGATTGAAAAACCTGCGGCAGAAGAGGTAAAAGATTCTTTGGAGCAACCGGTAGAGCAACAAGAGCCTGTAGAAGCTGAGGTAAAAAAAGAAGAAAAGCCTGAAATGCCTGTACAGCCTGTTTCTTCATGGAAGCCAATGAGCCTGGACTCTCACTTACCCGATTCTATGATCAGCAAGGAAACCAAAGTTTCCACACCGGATAAAGAAACTCCAAAACAGGAAGAGATTCCTGTTATAGAAGAAAGACAGGAAGAAGTCGCCCCACAAATTGTTGAAGAGCTTCAAAAAGAAACTGAGGCAGTTCAAAAAGAGGAACTTCCTGCTGCTGAAAAAGAAACACCTGAAATTGTAGAAGAAAAAAATGAAGAAGTTAAAAATTCAGAAGAAAGCCTTGAAACAAGAGAACCTAAAGAAGAAGTTCCGGTTATGAATGTTTCTTTCTTTGGGGCAGATATTTCAAGTCTGGCAGTAGACAAAACGGCAAAAGAAGAGCCTGTGGAGGAAATTAAAGCTGAAAATTCAAAGCAGGCTCCTGCGGACAGTAATGTTCCCGGGTTTATCAATACCTGGCAGAGCTGGCTTAAGATCAACAGACCGGCAGAAGAACCTGTTAAGAAAGAGAAGATCCCCGTTCAGGAGAAAGTGATTGAAGCTTTTATCGAAAACAATCCGAAAATCAGCCAGTTAAGGGACGAAAGTACCTACGTTGTCAAAGAAAAGAATGACGATATTTCCCACCTTATGACCGAAACACTGGCCAATCTTTACTTCGAGCAGAAACTTTACACTAAAGCCATCAAGGCTTTTGAAATTCTGATTAACAAAAACCCTGAGAAAAAGGAATATTTCCAATCCAGAATACAGGAAATAAAAGATTTCAGAAGTAAAGGCTAAAAGGGTTTAAAAAAGATATTGAAAGGCTGATCACAGAAGTGTCCAGCCTTTGTTTTTATATATCATCAGCAATATTTTTACCGCCTCGTAGTTTCCGCCACGCTTTCCGTCCGAAAATAACTACAAGAATAATCAGGATTATGGCAAAAACAGCTGCAATAACAGGAGCTGCCATTGCCAGGACAGACATAACCCCTGCTCCCGCAGTTTCAGTAGTTCCTACGACAGAATTGCCTAAACCTCCCGTAGTGGCAGTAGAAGCCGCCCGGATCCCTGCAAAGCCGGAACTGATCGTAGCTGCTGTTCCTCCTCCTGCAATTAATGCAAGTGCCCACTGGGGAAAAGTTCCCAGATCTGCAAACTGGCTGGCAAATAATACCGAGCCCGCTACAGTCGCTAAAGGGACTGAGATCGTATCCAAAAGATGGTCCACAAACGGGATGTAATATGCTAAGATTTCAGCAATAGTGGCAATTCCGGTGGTAATAAGAGCAGGAAGCCCCGAAAGCCACTCAAAATTCTCACTCATCGGAATCCAGTGAAAATAAGATGCGAGACTTACCGCAAACATGGGCAGAAAAACCCTGAAGCCCGTCGCCGCTGCCAATCCTATACCGATAAAGGCACTCAGGATGTAAGAAAAATAGGGAACATGATCTAACATTTTAATTTTCAGATTTATTGTTTCCCCTAAAATTACAAAAACTATGCAAGATTTTGTAAAGAATTTAATGACAAGTTACACAAGAGTTTAATTGGTAAATTGTTACATTGACAGATTTTTACATGATCAAGATTTCTTCTGCATCTGGCAAAGCTTGATAAACTGCTCTTCCACTTCCTGGAACTTGGCAGGCATTTCAGAAGAAACCCAAAACATCATGGCCAAGGTCTTTTCTCCAAAAGCTTCTTTAAATAAATCCTTATTCAGGCGATAACACTCCCTTAGAAGCCTTTTCACACGGTTTCTGTGTACCGCCTTCTTGAAATATCTTTTAGAAACGGAAACTCCAAACTTGTGACTTTCCACCGGCAGATTGGGCTTGTCTTTAAGGATAATAATTCTCAAATTTCCACAGCTCCTCCATTTACCTTTATCAAAAAGTAAAGCAATCTCAGTATTTTTTTTGAGTTTTTCTTCTCTGGAGTATGTAAAGTTCTGCATTAATCTTTTTTCACTAAATGATTGATAACTTCAGCTGCGGCATACAGCCCGAAGATCGCAGGAATATAGCTGATGGTGCCGTAAAAGGATCTTTTATAGTTGGTTCCATCAGTCATTTTAAGGCTTTCCTCCTTTTGCAGTTCATTAGAGAATACACATCTGAAGCCCTTATTGATCTTTTCCTTTTTAAGTCTTTTTCGTATCTGTTTGGCAAGATAACAGTTCTGTGTTTTACTGATATCCCTTACCATCACTTTGCTGGGATCAGTTTTCCCGCCTGCTCCCATAGAACTTACGAGTTTTATTTTTCTTTTTCTGGCTGCCTTTATTAAACACAGTTTTGGAGTTACGCTGTCGATGCAGTCCAGGATATAATCAAACTTATCAGAATCAAGAACTTCATCCATTCTTTCCGGATTGAGAAATTCATTGATCTTAACTAAATTGATTTTCGGGTTGATATCAAGAAGCCTTTCTGCCACTACTTCCACTTTATGCTGTCCTACAGTTGAATGTAGCGCAGGAAGCTGTCTGTTGATATTTGTAATATCTACCGTATCGCCGTCTACGATAGTCATATTTCCTACACCCGCTCTGGCCAGAAACTCTGCCGCAAAAGATCCTACACCACCTAAGCCTATTACCAATACCTTTGCTTTATTCAGTTTTTCCAGTCCTTCCTCTTTGATCAGGAGTTCTGTTCTCTCCAGCCAATACTTATCCATTCTTTATCGTGTCTAAATTTTCTAAAATATGTTCGTTCAGTTTTTCCAGAGAAATACCCTTTAATTCCGAAACTTTTGAATAAAGTTCTTCAATGTTAAAAGCTTCATTGTCAGTTTCTAAAAACATCCTGTCCAAAGGTGTATTCCTTACAATATCCTGCAAAGATAAATTATACAAAACAGCTTTTCCAAAACTCAGATAAAAATTATGAGCTAGAAGATCTTCAGCAATCTGTTTTTTTTTGTTGAAACCATGAATAATCATAGGCTGCCCGGATTTTTTCCTGAAAGAAATAACTTCATAAAATTTTCTTACACAATGAATAATAATGGGTTTTTTTACTTCATTGGCAATCATGATCTGCCTTAAGAAAACTTCTTCCTGAATTTTCTGATCCACGGAAACCAAAGAATCCAGACCGCACTCTCCAATGGCAAAACAGTTTTGAAGCATCATACTCCTCATCCATGAAAACTGCTGTTCCAGGTTGTTAACATCAATATCATTGGGATGAATCCCTATAGAATAAGGGAAATCAGGCGGAATTCCTTTCGCAAGATTATAAATTCCGTTTCTGATATATTTTTTATGATGGTGAAAATCAAAAAAATCCATTCACAAAAGTACAATTATTCAGAATTAATTTGAAATTATTAAACGAACGTTTATAAATTTGTTAAAAATTTCTTAACTTTACTCAAAGTGCACTTCATGAGAAAAAAATTTACAGAAAAACAGATCCACATTCTGGATATTGCTGAAGAGCTTATCGCCAAAAAGGGGTACGACGGAACCTCTGTAAGGGATATATGCTCCAAGGCGAACATTAATGTGGCGATGATTTCCTATTACTTCGGATCCAAGGAAAAAATGATGTCTTATCTCTATCAGTACCGTGTTCTGAAAACAAGGGAAAATTTTTCCGAATTTGCAGACACCATTAAGGACGGCAAACCTGAAATGCAGCTGAGAGAGATCATAAAATACATTGTTTCCCAATTATTCAAATACAACTATTTCCACGGATTTGTAACCCAGGAGCTGAGACATACGGAAAACTTAAAGGATGAACTGCTGGATTTTTATCAGCTGTTTGTAAAGAAACTGGATGATGTTATCAAAAAAGGAGTTGCTTCAGGAGTATTCACCTTTACACCGAAGCCTGAAGATATCCTTACCATGATCATTGGTTCTACGTTATTCGTGATCAGAAATAAGAATTTCTATGAGTTGTATGTGCCCAGCAAAAATGAAGAAGCCTATGCAAAAGAAGCCGAGAAAAAAGTAAGGATGAATCTTTTACTCAGCGTTTTTGCTATTTTGGGATACGCTGCAGACTAAATTTACGTTAAATATTCATAAAAAAAAATCTATTGACAAAAAAGTTATATTTTTGCAAATTAGTAAATCGGCTGTATAATCCGAAAACTGTTGAATTTTTTATATGAAAAAATATATTTTAGGTCTTTTTGCAGTGGCAGTTGTTTCCTCTTGCGTAAGCCAGCAGGAAAGAGCAATGAAGAGTGCTGACAAGAATTTTATCTTAAAGGCAGCCAATGAAAATTTTGCCAAAAAGAAGTGGAAGAATGCATTGGCTCTGTATGACAGGCTTACTAACCTTGTTGCAGGAACAGATGATTTTCCTAATGTAGGTTTCAATACAGCTTATGCCAATTATTATGACAAAAGCTATAAGCTGGCAGGACACCAGTTTAAAAACTTTGCCGTAAGTTTCCCTAAAGATCCAAGAGCAGAAGAAGCAGCTTATATGTCCGCATTATGCTACTATGAAGGCTCTATGGACTATAACCTTGACCAGTCTACTACAGAAACGGCAATCAATGAACTTCAGGATTTCCTGACGAATTATCCGAATTCTGAAAGATCTAAAAATATCAGCCAGCTGATTGATGAGCTGTCTTACAAACTGGAGTTCAAAGCATATGAAAATGCCAAACAGTACTTCAAAATGGCTGAATACAAAGCAGCCAACGTAGCTTTTGATAACGTACTGGAAGATTTCCCAAGTACTAAACTTCGTCCGAAGATTTATGATTACATCATGAAATCACGTTATGAACTGGCTTTAAAATCTGTATATGATCTTAAAGATGAGCGTATAGAAAGTGCACTCGCTTATACAAGACTTGTAGAAAAAGAACTTCCTAATACAGAATATTCTAAAACAGCAGTTGATCTTAGGACAAAGCTGATGAAAGAAAAAGAAAATTTTGCAGTTGTAAAAAAACAGACAGAAGCAAGAATTGCGGCATTAACGGCAAGACAGAAAAAAGAAGCGGATAAGATCGCAGAAAAGAACAAAGCGGACCAGCAGGTGAAGGATCAGATCAGTAATGAAAAGAAGGCAATGCAGATCCAGAGGGACAGTGCGGCACTTCAGACTCCTCCGCCGGCAGCCACTTTCAAAATTCAAAGATAATTCGTAAATTTGTCATCTTAAAATAAAATAATTTTCTCAAAATGAGTGTAAAAGATACAAAAGCAGAAGTAAATACTATTACTTACGATAAAGACAAGATTGAAGATAAAGTAGGTTCAATCTATGAAGCTATTGTTATCATGGGAAAGAGAGCAGAGCAGATCAATGCGGAGATCCGTACGGAACTTCACAATAAATTGGACGAATTCGCTGTGCACAATTCTACATTGGAAGAAGTTTTCGAAAACAGAGAACAGATTGAAATCTCAAAACATTACGAAAAACTTCCTAAGCCTACTTCTATTGCTATCGAAGAATGGCTGAATGAAGATATCTATTTCAGAAAAACAGAAGACAGAAAATAAACATTGTGTTTTTTATATATGAAGGTCATAAGGGAATTCGTTTCTTTTATGACCTTTGTCTGTTTATATCCGTCTTTGTGCAAAAAAAGAAGTAATTTAGGAGTTCAAAAAATTAAAACTAAATGAGTGTTTCCGGTAAAAAGATACTTATCGCTGTTTCAGGTGGAATTGCAGCCTATAAAATCCATTTCCTGATCCGGGATTTTGTGAAAAAAGGAGCAGATGTCCAGGTGATCATGACCCCCGATGCAGAACAGTTTGTAACAAAATTAAGTCTTTCAACCCTTTCCAGAAAGCCTGTATATTCAGATTTTTATGGAGATAACGGTACCTGGAACAGCCATGTGGAAATGGCCCTGTGGGCCGATGTAATGATCGTTGCCCCTTGTACAGCCAATACATTAGCCAAAATGGTTCACGGCATGTGTGACAATCTGGTAATTGCAACTTATATGTCTGCGAAATGCCCTGTATTTATTGCTCCTGCAATGGATCTTGATATGTACGCACACCCTTCTACCCGACAGAATATTGAGCAGGCAGAAGATTATGGACATATCATCATTCCTGCTGAAACTGGTGAACTGGCCAGTGGTCTGGTAGGACAGGGAAGAATGGCAGAACCTGAAACCATCTTTAAAACTGTTGAAAAATTCTTTACTTCCGGGAATCAACCGAGAAGTTTAGAAGGAAAAACTGTACTGATTACTGCGGGACCTACCTACGAAGCCATTGACCCTGTAAGATTTATAGGTAATCATTCTTCCGGTAAAATGGGATTTTCTCTGGCAGAAGAAGCCTCAAAAAGAGGAGCGAAAGTGATCCTGATCTCCGGCCCGAGCTCTCAGGCAACTGACGATAAAAATATTGAACTCCATAAAGTAACCTCTGCCCGGGAAATGCTGAATAAAGTATTTGAATTTTATGACCGCGTAGATATTGGTATTGCCAGTGCTGCTGTAGCCGACTATGCTCCAAAAGAGGTCGCCAAAGAGAAAATAAAAAAGAATGATGACAGCTTAACTATTGAGCTGGTTAAGAACCCCGATATTCTTAAAACAATGGGTGAAAAGAAAACCCATCAGTTTCTCGTAGGATTTGCGCTGGAAACCCAGAATGAAGAAGAAAATGCTAAAGGAAAACTGGAAAAGAAAAACCTTGATATGATTGTCTTAAACTCACTTCGTGACGAGGGAGCAGGCTTTAAAAACGATACCAACAAAATTAAGATATTCACCAAAACAGGGAAGAAGGAATTCGATCTGAAATCCAAGGATGAAGTGGCCCGGGATATTCTGGATTTTGTTGAGGCTCAACTTTTAAAATAATTTTAATAAATTTCCGTTCTCAATTTTTAATTAGATAATGAAAAAAATCATAAGCCTATTCTTACTGCTTTTTATATACAATCTGAGTTTTTCCCAGGAACTGCTTGCTACCGTACAGATTAACTCCCAGCAGTTGGGAGGAAGTAACCAGCAGGCCTATAAAGCCCTGGAAAAAAGCCTTAGGGATTTCATCAATAATACTAGCTGGACAGGGAAAAAACTTCAGAATTTCGAAAAGATCAAATGTAATTTTGCCGTTGTTATCGCTGAAAGAGACGGAAACCGTTTCAAGGGAAGTATTGTGATCCAGGCAGTTCGCCCGGTATTCAGTACCACCTACGAATCACCGCTTATCAACCTTCAGGACCAGAGGTTTTCCTTTGAATATGTTGAAAATGAGAATCTTGTGTTCAATGAAAGGCAATTCTCCGGCAAAAACCTGATTGATGTGATAAGTTTTTATGTTTATGTGATCTTAGGTTATGATGCGGATAGCTTCCAGTCGCTGGGAGGCACACCGTGGTTTGCAAAAGCCCAACAGATTGCCCAGAACTCTCAGAACAGAAACTATGAAGGCTGGAACGTCATCAATGAACCAAGGAGCCGTACCATCCTGATCAATGAAATTATCAATCCAAACTGGAGCCAGTTACGATCTACTATGTATACCTATCACAGGGCAGGTCTGGATAATTTATTCAACCAGGATCAGACAGCCGCTAAAAAAGTGATTTTTGATGCCCTCATGCAGCTTAAAAGGTATGAAAACTCTTTCCAGCAATCCTATTACTTCAATCTTTTTCTTGATAATAAAAGTGATGAGATCTTCAATATCTTCAATTCAGGAAATAATGGAGGACTTGTTATGAATGATCTTAAAGAGCTAATGATGATTTTTACCCCTAAATATTCGGAGAATAAGTGGAGTAAGTGGAAATAAAGCCCCTTCGCTTTAAGTTATTGAATACTTAATTCTATATTTGCATTACCTAAAGTAATCAGCTATTATCCATGCTTTCGAGAATTTATATTAAAAATTTTGCCTTGATTGATACCCTGGAAGTATCATTGAATAACGGTCTGCAGGTAATTACCGGAGAAACCGGAGCAGGAAAATCTATTATTCTAGGGGCTTTAAGACTGATTCTCGGCGAGAGAGCAGAAACAAAATCTATTGCCCAATCAGAAGAAAAAAGCATTGTAGAAACAGAATTCGACTTAAATAATCAATTCAAAAAATTCTTCGTTGAAAACGATCTCGATTACGAGCATCACACCATCATCAGGAGGGAAATTCTTCCTTCCGGAAAATCCCGGGCATTTATCAATGATGTGCCTGTAACGCTGGAAGTCCTTAAAGAACTGTCTTCAAAACTGATTGATATCCATTCCCAGTTTGAAACCTCGAACCTTTTTACTTCAGAATATCAGTTTAAAATTATTGACGGACTTTCTGAAAATAAAAAAACGATTGAAGACTATCAGAATGAATTTTCAGATTTCCAGAGCTTAAAAATACAGCTAAAAAAACTTCAGACCCAGCTTTCGGAAAACAGGAAAGAAAGTGATTATAAAGAATTTTTGCTGAACGAGCTGGAAGAAGTTAAACTGGACGATGTAGATTATGAAGATCTTCAGAACCAGCTTTCCATCCAGGAAAATGCAGAAATGATCTCTGAAAATCTTGTACAGATCCTTTCAAGGTTTCATCAGGAAGAAGTCGGGATACTTTCGTTCTTTCATGAAGCGAAAAATAAACTTTCAAAAATATCAGAAGTTTCCGGCAGCTTTTCCGAACTTGACGAAAGGCTTGAAACCTCTTTCGTAGAGCTAAAGGACATTATTTCCGAACTTGAAAACGAATCCGAAAAAATAGAGATCAATCCGGCTAACCTTGCTATCCTGGTTGAGCTTAATAATAAAATCAATTCTTTATTTCTAAAGCACAATGTTTCTGATATTAATGAGCTGAAAGAGCTGAGAGACCAGCTGGCCGGTGAACAGAAAGGAGCTTCAGAACTTGAAGATCATATTGCTGAGATCGAAGACAATATTTCTAAAAAAGAGAAGACACTTCAGGCTCTTGCAGAAAAGCTTTCAAAGAACAGAAAGAAATCAATTCCTGTTTTCATTAAAAAAGCTGAGGGACTTCTCAAAAAATTAGGTCTTGAAAAAGCCAGGGTTGATATTGAACTTCAGGACGTATCCGAATTTAATGCATTCGGGAAGGAAAATATCCAGTTACTTTTCCAGGCTAACTCAGGGTTCCCGTTAAAGCCCATTCAAACTGCTATTTCCGGTGGTGAAAGATCAAGGGTAATGTTGGCAGTGAAGAAAATTATTGCAGAAAGTGATGAGCTTCCAACCCTGATTCTTGATGAAATTGATACCGGAGTTTCAGGAAAAGTAGCGGAAGAAATCGGAAACCTGATGAGAGAAATGGCTGCAGATATGCAGCTTATCGTTATCTCCCACTTGGCACAGGTTGCGGCTAAAGGAAACAATAATTATAAAGTTGTAAAACGTGATATTTCCGGTAAAACCCAATCCACGATCATTCCTCTGAACAACGAAGAAAAACTCAATGAGATTGCCCAGCTTCTTTCCGGGAGCAAAATTACTGAGGCGGCACTGGCACAGGCAAAAGAATTAATTGGCTAAAAAACTGTAACATATTTTACATTATATTTACTAATATAAAAACTAAAATATGTTTCTAAAGTTCCTAAGGCTTGAAATCAAAAGCTTTTTCCGTGGTACTTCTGTAGGCGTAAACCTTTTCATGAAGATTCTGCGCTTTATAGCGATACTCTATTTTATGGCATGCCTTGCAGGAGGTGCTTTTGCAGCCTTCTTTTATGTGAGGGATGAAATGCACCAGGACCCTTTGATAGTGATTTCAAAACTTTTAATCATAGCATGGGCTGTAGATCTCATCTTAAAGTACATCTGGCAGGAAATGCCCACCCAGAACATCAAACCGTTCCTGACGCTAAATATCCCCAAGAATACACTCGTCAATTATATGCTGGTGAAAACCTTTCTTTCGGCCCTGAGCTGGCTGAATTCCCTGTTTTTCATCACATTCTCCATTATTGCGTTATTCAACGGGTATAGTGTTGTTGGGATTCTTACCTGGTTTATCGGGATTTCTTTACTTTTCTATCTTAATAATTTTATCAACATTCTGTTTAATGATAAAGAAACCATTGTTATTATTATAGGCTGTATCCTGGCTGCCGTTGCCGGTCTTGCTTATTATAATATTGTTCCGGTACTTTCTTATTCAGAGAAATTTGTATACGGCTTTTATCATCGTCCTTATTTAATTGCAATTCCGGCCGTTCTGTTTTTCGGACTGTGGAGAATAGTCTTCAACTATGTCCGCAAGGAGTTTTATCTTGATCAGGGGCTTGAAGCTAAAAAACAATTCGGGAAAACGGAGAATATTGCCTTTTTAAACAAATATGGCGTTATCGGAACATTTATCAATAATGATATTAAAATGCTTAGACGCAATAAAGTAACCAAAGGAATCCTGATCGGAAGCTTTTTCTTCCTTTTTTACGGAATGCTGATGTATACTTCCACAGCATATAAAACTCCTGCGATGATGATGTTCATGGGATTGTTTGTGACAGGAGGTTTTCAGTTTCTTTTTGGTCAGCGGGTACCTGCCTTCGACAGCTCATATTATCCCTTAATGATGACGCTGAATGTTCCTTACAAAGAGTATCTTAAGGCAAAATGGTGGCTGATTAATATTGTGACGGCAGCTTCGGTGGTTATTGCCTTATTTTATGCCTATTTCGGCTGGGAAGTTTATGTTACCTTTTTTGCGGCAGGGCTTTATAATATTGGAGTAAATTCTCAACTTACTCTTTGGTCGGGAGCTTACAATAAAACTCAGATCGATCTGAACTCAAAGGAAAAAAGAATAGGTCAGAAAGGCAGCTTTAATCTTAAGTCTATGCTTCTTCTGATTCCTAAAATGCTGCTTCCGATGGGTGTTTTTGCCCTCACAAAATACTTCTTTGGAATTACGGCCGGGGTTGTGAGTATTGCAATTTTAGGACTTGCAGGATTTTTATTCAGAGAAAAAATATTCGATATCATCGTTAAACAATACAAAAACGAAAAGTACAGTACGCTGGACGCATTCAAAAATAAAGGCTAAACTATGATTACTATCAATAACTTATCCAAAACATACGGAACTGCTACAGTTCTTAATATTGATCATCTTGAAATTCCTAACGGAGAAACATTCGGGCTTGTAGGAAATAACGGGGCAGGAAAAACGACTCTTTTCAGTCTTATGCTAGACCTCATACAGCCGACTACCGGTTTTGTGAGTATCGAAGATATCAAAGTCAATGAGTCCGAAGCCTGGAAAAACAAGGTCTCTGCTTTTGTAGATGATACTTTCCTCATCGGTTATCTTACCCCTGAGGAATATTTCTATTTTATCGGAGAGCTGAGAGGGCAGAATAAAGCTTCCATTGATGAATTTCTGAAGCCATTTCATGATTTTTTTAACGGAGAGATCCTCAATTCAGGAAAATACGTCCGTGATCTATCCAAAGGAAACCAGAAAAAAGTAGGAATCGTAGGAGCTGTTATCGGAAATCCGGAGATTATTATCCTGGACGAACCTTTTGCCAACCTGGATCCTTCCACCCAGATCAAACTGAAAAATCTTATTAAGGAACTTTCAAAGCAGGAAGGCGTTACTTTTCTGATCTCGAGTCATGACCTTTCCCATACTACGGAAGTCTGCAACAGAATCGTTGTGGTGAACAAAGGACAGCTTGTGAAAGATATCAAAACCAATCCCGAGACATTGCGTGATCTGGAGCAGTATTTTGCAGATCAGGTTTCTTCGCCTTCACCAGTTTAATTCATTTCAGGAACAATGAGCATAGAATCACAGAACGTTACGGACTATCCTAACAGCAATACCATTTTTATGGTGTGGACACTTAATGACAGTCCTCAATTGAAAACTATTTTTCAGCAGCTTTGTGCCCTGGTTCTCAACCTTAATAATTCGGTTTTCAACAGATTTCCGGACAGCAGGGCAAGCTGTGTAATGGGAATTGGTTTTGAAGCCTGGAAAAAGCTGGAACTTCCGACACCTTTGCCCAAGGAACTGGCTAATTTTGATGAACTTAAAGGAGTAAAGCATACAGCTGTTTCTACACCGGGAGATCTTCATTTCCACCTGAGAGCAGATAATAAAAGCCTTATTTTCGATATGGCAATAGAGATCTCGAAGCTTTTGGCTCCTTTTGGAGAAAGTATTCTTGAAATTCATGGTTTTAAATACTGGGATGCGCGTTCTATTCTCGGTTTTGTAGACGGGACAGAAAATCCGCATGGAGAAGACCGTGACTATTTTGCCAAAATAGGGGATGAAGATCCTCAGTACAAAGGCGCAAGTTATTTATTTGTACAGAAATATCTCCATAATATGGATGCATGGAAGGGACTTTCTACAGAGGAGCAGGAAAAAGTGATCGGAAGGTCAAAAGAAAATGACATTGAAATGTCTGATGATGTAAAGCCGTCCAATTCCCATATCGCTTTAGCCAATATTGAAGGCGAAAATGGGGAAGAACTTAAAATTGTCAGGGATAATATGCCTTTCGGCAGTCCTTCTTCCAATGAATTCGGAACCTATTTCATTGCCTATTCGAGTACCTTCAATACAACAAAGAAAATGCTGACGAATATGTTTATTGGAGATCCGCCGGGCAATTACGACAGGATTTTGGATTTCAGTACAGCGGTTACCGGGACACTTTTCTTTGTCCCTACCAGAAATATGCTGGATGAATTTTCCGGATAATTAAAAATAATGAACGGAATTATTAACAAAAATAAAAAGCCTCAGCAATTCTGAGGCTTTTCTACTATTTAATCTATAATTCTGAAAATTTATTTCAGGCTTCCTACCATATCTTCAGGCTTCACCCATTCATCAAACTGTTCCGCAGTCAAAAGACCAAGGTTTACAGCTTCTTCTTTTAAAGTTGTTCCGTTTTTATGGGCTGTTTTTGCAATTTTTGCTGCATTTTCATAACCGATATGGGTGTTCAGTGCAGTAACAAGCATTAATGATTTATCTACCAGTTCTTTAATTCTCTCATGGTTCGGTTCAATCCCTTCTGCGCAATGATCGTTGAAGGAAATGCAAGCATCGGCAATTAACTGGGCAGACTGAAGAAAATTGTAGGCCATCACAGGCTTGAAAACATTCAGTTCATAATTTCCCTGAGTTCCAGCAAAAGAAATTGTCGTATCGTTTCCGAGAACCTGGGCGCAAACCATCGTCATTGCTTCATTTTGTGTAGGATTCACTTTTCCTGGCATGATGGACGATCCCGGCTCGTTTTCCGGAATATGAATTTCCCCGATTCCGGAACGTGGCCCCGAAGCCAGCAAACGGATGTCCTGAGCTATTTTAAACAACGAAACGGCCAACTGTTTTAATGCTCCGTGAGATTCTACAATTGCATCGTGTGCTGCTAGAGCTTCAAATTTATTTTCCGCCGTAATAAAAGGATGATTGGTGAATTTGGCAATATATTCAGCCACCTTTACATCATAACCTTTCGGAGTATTAAGCCCGGTTCCTACAGCTGTTCCTCCCAAAGCAAGCTCAGAAAGATGGGGGAGCGTATTTTTTAAAGCCTTTAATCCAAATTCAAGCTGTGCTTTGTAGCCTGAAAATTCCTGTCCAAGAGTAAGGGGAGTAGCATCCATAAGATGGGTTCTCCCGATTTTGACGATATCTTTGAAAGCTTCTGCCTTTTCAGCAAGCGTATTTTTTAGTTTTTCAACAGCCGGGATCGTTACCTCCACTACTTTTTTATAAGCGGCAATATGCATGGCAGTAGGGTAGGTGTCATTGGAAGACTGGGATTTGTTTACATCATCATTCGGATGGATTTCAGATTTGTCGCCTAAAGTCCCTCCATTGTTAACATGAGCCCTGTTGGAAACCACTTCATTTACATTCATATTCGACTGTGTTCCTGATCCCGTCTGCCAGATCACCAGTGGGAACTGATCATTCAGCTTTCCTTCAAGGATTTCGTCGCATACTTTGGCAATCATATCTCTTTTCTCTGCGGAAAGAACTCCAAGGTCAGTATTGGTATAAGCTGCTGCTTTCTTTAAATAAGCAAAAGCTTCAATGATTTCGTGAGGCATAGAACCTTCCGGTCCGATCTTAAAATTATTCCTTGAACGTTCAGTCTGTGCTCCCCAAAACTTATCTGCGGGCACCTGAACCTCTCCCATAGTATCCTTTTCGATTCTGTAATTCATTGTGATTGAAATTTTTATAAAGTTAATCATAAACGCAGAATCACGCAATTTATAATCATTATAAATATCAATACAGATGACTGATTTTACTCATGCTTTTTTGAGGATGCCGTATTTTTGCACAAACAAAAATTGAATGGATTTTAGATATCAGGATCCGTATCCGATCCAGAAAGACGATACGGTGTACAAAAAGCTTACATCAGATTACGTAAAGGTTGAAAAATTAGGAGAAAGAGAAATTTTGACTATTGATCCTAAAGGTCTTGAACTTCTGGCTGAAGAAGCAATGGCAGACGTTTCTTTTATGCTCCGTTCTTCCCACCTTGAAAGCCTGAGAAGAATCATCGACGATCCGGAAGCTACTGATAATGACAGATTCGTTGCCTATAACCTGCTGCAGAACGCTGCTGTTGCTGTTGAAGGAGCTCTTCCTTCATGCCAGGATACAGGGACGGCGATTGTAATGGGGAAAAAAGGAGAAAATGTATATACCGGGGTTGATGATGGTGAATACTTAAGCAAAGGAATTTACAATACCTATCAAAAAAGAAACCTCAGATATTCTCAGGTAGTCCCTTTGACGATGTTTGAAGAAAAAAATTCAGGTTCAAACCTTCCTGCACAGATCGATATCTATGCTAAAAAAGGAGATTACTACGAGTTTTTATTTTTAACGAAAGGGGGAGGTTCTGCCAACAAAACATTCCTTTATCAAAAAACTAAATCTTTACTGAACGAAAAATCTCTTGAAGAATTCGTTAAAGAAAGAATTTCAGATCTTGGTACAGCGGCATGCCCGCCTTATCACCTGGCGCTGGTCATTGGAGGAACTTCTGCTGAAGCGAACCTGGCTGCTGTGAAAAAAGCATCTGCCAAATATTACGATCACCTTCCGACAGAAGGAAATGAAGCCGGACAGGCCTTCAGAGATCTTGAATGGGAAGCCAAAGTTCAGAAAATCTGCCAGGAAAGTGCCATAGGGGCTCAGTTCGGAGGAAAATACCTTACTCATGATGTAAGAGTAATCAGGTTGCCTCGCCACGCTGCTTCCTGCCCGGTTGGAATGGGTGTTTCGTGCTCTGCAGACAGGAATATTAAAGGAAAAATCACCAAAGACGGGATCTTTCTTGAACAGCTTGAACAGGATCCGAAAAGATTTTTACCAGCTACTCCTCCTCACTTGGAAGAAGCTGTTGAAATAGATTTAAATAAGCCAATGCCTGAAATCTTGGCTGAACTGTCTAAATATCCTATCAAAACAAGACTGAAACTGAACGGTACCCTTATCGTAGCCCGAGATATCGCTCACGCAAAAATTAAAGAGATCATCGACAGCGGGAAACCAATGCCTGAATATTTCAAGAATCACCCGATTTATTATGCAGGACCTGCAAAAACTCCTGAAGGAATGGCCTCAGGAAGTTTCGGACCTACCACTGCTGGAAGAATGGACGTGTACGTTGATGAATTTCAGAGCCACGGGGGAAGTATGATCATGCTGGCCAAAGGAAACAGGAGTAAGGATGTTACCAATGCATGTGCCAAGTACGGAGGATTCTATCTTGGATCAATCGGCGGACCTGCTGCGATACTTGCCAAGGACAATATTGTGTCTGTAGATGTGGTAGACTTCCCGGAACTGGGGATGGAAGCAGTAAGGAAGATCGAAGTAAAAGATTTCCCTGCATTCATTATTACGGACGATAAAGGCAATGATTTCTTTGCCAATCTCGCCCATTAATTAGTTTAAAATCAAAATAAATTATAAAATAGGGCTTCTATCTTTTGTGTACAAAACAAAAAAGTCCTATTTTTGCCTAAAATCTTAGAGAATGATAACTATTTTATCAGCATTTTGGCCGTTCTACCAGTTCCTTTGGACTATATTCTTTGTAACGATGTTCCTAGTAGGATTCTGGTGTATCTTTATGTTCTTCGGTTTGGTAATCCCGATGTGGTTGACTGAAGGTCTGAAAGAATATTTCGGAAAAGTAAAACCTTTCGATCCTGAAGACATCAGAAGAAAACAGGTTAACGAGCAGGAAGGTGTAGAAGTAATCTTCAGCAATCCTAAAGGAAACGGACCTTTCATCCACGATCACGGACATCATCATTAATTGATTGTCATTACTTTTTCACCTGAATTCTGAAAAAGTAATATCAAAGCAAAACAACATATACAAACCGCTTAATTTTTTAGGCGGTTTTTTTATTACCCGTTTCTCAGCTGTTCAGGAGAAACCCCGAATTTTTTCTTGAATGCACGGGTGAAATTCTGTACATACTCATAACCGCATTCAATGGCGATTTCTTTGATCATGATGTCTTTATCAATAATCATTTTCTTTGCTTTAAGCATTCTCAGTTCCGAAATATAATCCGTAACGGTCATGTGATACTGATGTTTAAATTCTTTTCTGATCTTATTCTGGCTGATACCCGTCAGCTTTCCGATGTCTTCAGCTCTTATATTTTTGTGATAATTCTCATCAATAAATTTTTTAACAATAAAAGAAATTCCCGGTTCTTCCTTTGTAGTGTTTTTTTCATTGAACTGCTCAAAAATCAGGATGAGAAGTTTAATAATCTTGGCTTCAACAAATAACCTCTGCATCATTCCTTTTTTTGAATAACTGATCAGCTCATTTAAAATCATATGCATTTCTACGGTCATATAGGGAGGAGTTTTCTTGTGGAGAAAAATATAATTGTTCCGGATCATATTTTCCAGAATTTCTGCATTTTCTCTGCTCGATTCAGGATCAATAAGGTTAAAGATATACTGATAGTTGATCTGTATCTGGAAATATTTTATAGTTTCCGGGCTTTCCGTCCACAGTTCTGCTGTGCTTTCCCTCGCAGAATAGTGAAGTATATATTGATTTTTTTTAAACAGCAATTTCATATCACAGTCATTAGCTTCTAACCTGATATTGGGGCTTAGCAGAAAAAGAAGGCTGAAGCTCGCTTTACTCTCAATCATATGTAATCTTGAAAATTTTTTGGGCTGAGGCTCTTCCTGCATAATCATCTTGATGTTCTCGGAGCTGAAAAGCAATCCACTTCTGGAGGAATTCTTCATACACAATGATTTAAGGGATGATATTTTTTGAAATAAAGCTCTGACATCGGATAACAAAAAGTTTGAAAATGATAACTCAGGGTTGGGAATGAAAGGTAATTTTGTGCAAAATTAAATTAAATTTAGAATAATTAAAAATAATATTAAATATGTTTCAAAATTTACATTTTGCGATGCGTAAAATAGGTACAGGTTTAGCTTTGCTTACTATCGCAGGAAGTTACCTGTATGCCCAGCAATGGGAAGATGTAGGAAGTGCGGCGGGAATTTCAGCAGCCGGAAGCAGTTATAATAACCTGGCCGTAGACCAGACAGGAAATTATTACCTTTCTTATTATGACACTTCTGTTGCTAAAGGATCTGTGCAGAAATTCAATGGAACTTCATGGTCATATGTGGGAGGCTCACCTGGAATTACTGAAGGAATGGCAACATTTAACTCCCTGTCGTTAGACGGTTCCGGAAATGTTTTTTATACCAGCCAGATCGGTTATCCGGGTTCGGGAATTGCAGCACAGCAGTTCAACGGAACTTCGTGGTCATCGCTTCCCAACGTTACAACATCAGCAGCTAACTATCATGCTTCTGCAGTTTCTCCCTCCAACGTGCTTTTTACATTTGGCGGTCAGAATTCAGGAACAGTACAGCGTTATATAAACGGAGCCTGGGAACAGGTGGGAAATACAGGATTTTCCAATGGGGCTACATTTGCAGAAATGGTTATAGGATCTGATCAGAAAGTGTACACCTGCAGTATATCCGGAGGTGTACGGGTGTATCAGAATAATACTTCAGCGGCGGCTACGGAGGCATGGAGCCTGGTTGGGGGAAGTATTGTAGATGCCGCTTCATCTTCAGAACAGTATACCTCAGATATTGCTATAGATGGGAATAATAATCTGTATGTAGCTTATGTTTCCAGTTCAGCTAACGGGCAGAAACTGAACGTTAAAAAATTTGAAGGAAATGCATGGGTCCAGCTTGGACAGGCTAATTTTTCCGCTGGAAAGCTACAGCACGTAGCTATAGCGGTAACCCAGTCCGGGCAACCTTATGTGGTCGCCAGCCGCTTCGAAAATGATGATCTGTTAAGAAATACAGTATATAAATTTGATGCTGCTATCCAGGATTGGGTGACTTTAGGAGGGAATTTTATTTCTAATGGTCAGGCAAAATATAATGACCTGGCCATTGATAAGGTAAATAATTATTTGGTACTGGCTTACACGGAAGATGTCACCAAAGTGAAAAGAATCCCGCTGGACGGTGTTCCTCCAGGCTGTACTAATACAGATCCGGGCAGCAATGCCGGAGATACAGGCTGTGTTACTTTTACTTACCGTGGACAGCAGGTTACCTATGCGACTGTAAGAGGTGGTGACGGGAATATATGGCTGCAGCAAAATCTGGGAAGCTCTCAGATTGCCTCTGCCATGGGCGACGAGAATTCCTATGGAGACCTTTTCCAATGGGGAAGATGGGATGACGGGCACCAGCTTAGAAATTCAGCGACAGCCGCTCCGGTATCACCCAATTCACCGGACGGATTAGCCGGCTTGAATGCTTTTATCATTGGCTCACCTTCATGGTGGGGAACCTTTGAGGCTACGGATAAATGGACTGCTTCAGATCCTGCAAACGTATCCAAGTATGTAGGGGCAGACCCTTGCCGGGCAGTAGGAACAGGCTGGAAAATGCCATCGCAGGCAGAATGGGAAGGTATTGTGAATGCCGAAAATATTGCCAATCCGGGAACTGCTTATAACAGTCACCTGAAACTTCCCGCATCCGGCTACAGAAGCTCTTCCAGCGGGGCACTTACGTTTGCAGGACAGAGAGGGTATTTCTGGAGCTCGGATACATCAAATTCAGGAGGGAAATACTTATATATCGGTTCTACCCTTGCCAATCCTTCTTCAGGAGCGATGAGAGGTCAAGGCTCTGCTGTAAGATGTATAAAAACGGCTTCTGCTCTTGGAACATCTGATATCATAAAAAATACTGAAACAGTGGGAATGTATCCTAACCCTACCAACGGGATCCTTAATCTCAAATCAGATTCACTGATTGAAAGTATAAATGTCATTAATATGGCAGGGCAAAGGCTTAATAATGTGCAGTTTATTAATAATCAAATCAATATGAACGGACTTCCGGATGGAATTTATATTGTAGAATTAAAATTAAAGAACGGCCGGGTTTTTTCTAAGAAAATTGTTAAAAACTAGGTCCTGTACCGTTTTTGTTGACCAGCAAAGGCTTTTTTAGCAAGCTTTCGTTGTGAAATAGCATGATTAGTTTATTTTAAAAAATAGTTCATTACAATTACTTTTCCTGCAAAGACCCGTGAAAAAACTCACGGGTCTTTTTATGTGAATAAAAAAATGAAGGACTTAAAGAAAAATAAATCCTATATTCGATAAAAAATAAGATAAATGAAAAAATTATATTCCTTTATTTACCTGTTTATTACAGTGTTGGTTTTCGGGCAGATCAATTATACGGTTACTCCGAATCCATTTAATGAAACAGATGTTATTACTTTAACGGTGCCGGGAGACCAGATTGATGAAACTGCCTGGGGTGTTTCAAACAATGCCGTTTATATCTGGTCTTGGTCACTGGATACCAATTACCAGAACAGCCAGGATTGCCCTACCAATGGCAGCTGGAATAATTCCAATGAACTGAATAAACTGACTTACAATTCAGGAACCGATACATATTCGATCACCTTTACTCCAACCACTTTTTATGGAAGAACAGGAATCGGGAGATTTGGGTTTTTGTTGAAAGATAAAACCGGGGCTCACCAGACATCGGATACTTTTGTGAACGTTGGAGTTTTAAGTTTAAGCCTGACGAATCCGGCAGCCAACAGCTTAACAAGTGTTCCGGCAGGAAATTCAATTAATGTTACTGCAACAACGAATGTAGCGGCAACATTTCAGCTAAAAGCAAACGGAACCGTTGTAAACTCTACCTCTGTCCCTTCACAGTCCTACAATTTCAGCTATACGGTAACCCAGGATGCCAATATGGAACTGATTGCAACAGCCAATTCCAATACCAAGAACGCCACGTTCATGCTGCAGATTCCAAGAAATGTAGTTTCTGAAGCCATTCCGGGCTGGATAAAACAAGGGATAAATTACAGTACAACAGATCCTACCAAAGTAGGCCTTGCTTTGTATGCTCCTTATAAAAACTTTGTGCATGTCATCGGTAGTTTTAATAACTGGACGGTGAATGATGCCTACTTGATGAAGAGAGACACCACAAACCCTGATCTTTACTGGATTGAGCTGACAGGACTGACTCCACAACAATTGTATACCTTCCAGTACAGGACAAACGATATGAAAATTGTGGCAGATCCTTTCTCTCCTCAAATTTTGTCTTCTTATGATGATCAGTGGATTTCAAGTACAACCTACCCGAATTTACCTCCGTTCCCTGCCGGACAGAATTTTGAGGTATCCATGTTCAAAACAGGGCAGACGCCTTACAACTGGCAGGTAACCAATTTCCAAAGACCGGCCAAGGCAGACCTGGTGGTGTATGAATTGTTGCTGAGAGACTTTACCCAGGAAAAAAACTGGCAGTCGCTGATCAATAAGATCTCCTATTTAAAAAACTTGAATATCAATGCGATTGAGCTTCTTCCTATTATGGAATTTGAAGGCAATCTTTCCTGGGGCTACAATACATCTTTCCACTATGCGCTGGATAAAGCTTACGGAACTCCTGAGAAATTCAAAGAATTTGTTGATCTGTGTCACCAGAACGGAATAGCGGTGATTTTAGATATTGCGTTCAACCACGCAACAGGACGTTCGCCATTAGCAAGACTCTGGAATATTGATCCGGATGGAGACGGTTATGGTGATATTGCTGCCAACAACCCTTATTTTAACCAGGTTCCGAAGCATTCTTATAACGTATTTAATGACTTTAACCACACCAGCCCCGCAACACAATACTATGTTGAAAGAAGCCTTCAGCAGTGGCTTACGGAATATCATATCGACGGATTCCGTTGGGACCTTACCAAAGGATTTACCCAAAGCTGCTCGGAAAACGATGAAGCCTGTACCAATGCTTACCAGCAGGACAGGGTAGATATTATGAAGAACTATGCTGACAAGCAATGGGCTATAGACCCGAATTCCTACATGATTTTCGAACATTTGGGAACAGATGCAGAAGAACAGCAGTGGGCCAATTACAGAATTGCCGAAGGAAAAGGAGTAATGCTTTGGAACAAGCAGACCGATCCTTACAACCAGAACACAATGGGGTATAAGGAAAACAGTAACTACGACAGGATGAATCATACCCTTCACGGCTTCACCAATATGTCTGCGGTGGGTTATGGAGAAAGCCATGATGAAGAAAGATTAATGTTTAAAAACCTTGCATATGGTGCTTCTAACGGGGCTTACAATGTAACCACCCTGAATACAGCCCTTGAAAGAATGAAAACTTTCGGAGCTACATTCTTCACTATTCCCGGCCCGAAAATGATCTGGCAGTTTGGAGAGCTTGGCTATGAATTCAGTATCAACCGATGTGCAGACGGTACCATCAACAGCGGATGCAGAACCGATGAAAAGCCTGTTGCCTTTACTTTAGGATATGATACCAATCCAAACAGAAAATCAGTGTATGATACCTGGGCCAAAATTATCAATATAAGAAATATCTATCCTGTTTTCAAATCAAAAACATACAGTGTAGAATCGAATAACCTTGCCAATGATCCAGAAGGCTTAATTACAAGGATTTATGTATATGACAATTCAATAGCAGGCGTGAAGAACATCGTAGTTTTGGGCAATTATACCACTTCTGCACAGAATGTAGTTCCTTACTTTCCTTATACAGGACAATGGCAGAACCTGATGGATAATTCTGTTTCGACTGTTGCCTCTACTACTGCCCCTATTACATTGCAGCCTGGTGAGTTCCGTATTTTTGGAAACTATGCAGGAGCTCTGTCAACATCCGATGTGAATGCTGCCAACAAACTGTCGCTTCAGATTGCTGATAACCCAGTAAAGAACGGCTTGGCAAAACTCATTTATCACAAAGCCAAAAACGGGGAAATCTCTGTTTTTGATATGAGCGGTAAGAAAATGGATTCATTCAAACTCAATAATGAAAGTGGAACCTATGAGCTGAAAGCCAGTTATCCTCCGGGAACCTATCTGGTTCATCTACGGTCTGAAACAGGCATGGCCAGCCAAAAGATGATCATCAAATAAAATAAAGAGGGGTAATGATAGATTATCCCTCTTTTTTATTGACAGCATAGAAAATATAAACCTGTTTTTTGAAAATTAAAAATATTAGTCTACTTTTGCAGTAGATTTATCAAGAAAGGTGGAGGGATTTGGCCCTATGAAACCTTAGCAACCTGCACGGCTCTAAAAAGTGTAAAGGTGCTAATTCCAACCCGGTATGGGGAAGATGAGAAAAGTCAACATTCTGACAGTAATTCCATTTCTTGAAGTCTTTTATAACTGCGGATGAGGTCCGTGGAAAATATTTATGATTAATTTACAAGGACAAAGATGAAAAAATTAAGCCTGTCTGTTATCCTCCTGGGAGCTGTTCTGGTCAATGCCCAAGAACAGGAAAAAGGAACCCAGATCGAAGATGTAATTATTGTAGGAAACCGGAATGCCAAAAGAACCAAACTTGAAACACCGGTTCCCGTAGATGTTATCAATATAGAAAAATTGCAGAAATCCGCCCCGCAAACGACGGTTCAGGATCTGCTGAATTATGTCATTCCGTCCTTCAACTCCGTAAGACAGTCGGCTTCCGACGGAACGGAGCATATTGACCCGGTGACTTTAAGAGGCATGGGGCCTGATCAGGTATTGGTGCTTATCAACGGAAAAAGAAGACATACCACTTCACTGGTCAATTATCAGAATACAGTGGGAAACGGATCTGTCGGCACTGACCTCAGCACCATTCCGGTAATTGCTATTGACAGGATTGAAGTATTAAGAGACGGAGCCGCCGCACAATATGGTTCCGATGCCATTGCGGGAGTTGTCAATATTATCCTTAAAAAAGATATTGGAGCTTCAGCAACAGCTTCCTACGGAATCAGTGGAAGAAACGATGGGGAAACTTATCAGGCTGGAATCAATTACGGATCTTCCCTGGGGAAGAAAGATGGCTATGTGAATCTTTCATTGCAGTTAAGCCACAGGGGAAAGACCACCAGAACCCAAAACCACGATCTTGATATCTTCGGAAGTAATTTTGCGTATGAATTTGCAGATGATCCTGTGGCCGCGAGAGCAGAAGACGACAGGATTATAAGGGAAAGAGGGCTCACCCGGGATGATTTTAACTTCCAGATCGGGGACGCACAGATCAGGCAGGCCCAATTGTTTTTTAACTCCGAATATCCGTTCAATGATAGCTTTAAACTGTATTCCTTCGGAGGTTTCAGCATTAAAGAAGGAAAAGGATTCGGCTTCAGGAGGTTGCCGGGAGAAACAGATAATGTGGTTGCTGCTATTTATCCAAACGGTTTTCAGCCCGTTCTGGGATCGCAGGTATATGATTTTTCTTATGCTGTGGGAGCCAAATATAACGTCAACAATTGGCTGTTCGATTTAAGTAATACGTTCGGAAGCAATACCTTCAATTATAATGTAGACCATACCAATAATGCTTCATTGGGGGCAAAATCTCCTACAAGTTTTTACGCCGGAGCGCACAGCTTTCTTCAAAATACAATTAACCTGGATGTTTCCAAGAGCATCAATCAGTTTAATGTAGCCTTTGGAGGAGAGTTCCGTTTTGAGCAGTATCAGATCAAACCAGGGGATGAAACTTCTTACACCCGGTATGACATCAACGGAAATCCTGCGGTCCCGGGATCTGAAGTGGAAGGAAATGGAGGCTCACAATCATTTATTGGTTTTTCACCGGATAATGCACTGAAGAAATCAAGACATTCTACAGCGGTTTATGCAGATGTTTCCTATGATCTGGCTAAAAAATTAAATATAGACCTTGCAGGAAGGTTTGAAAATTATTCAGATTTTGGAAATACCCTGAACGGGAAGCTGGCGGTGAGGTATGAATTCATAAAAGACTACGCAATACGGGCGGCTGTGGGAACCGGTTTCAGAGCCCCGTCCCTTCAGCAGCAGTACTTTAATAATTCCTATGCAGATATCTCCACTTCCGGATCAGGAATAGTCACCAAAGGAATTTTCAGGAACGACAGTGATGCGGCCAGAGCCCTGGGATTTGATAAGTTAAAGCAGGAAACCTCGGTCAATGCCAGTGCAGGATTTACCCTGAAACCCGCAAACCGTTTGTTTATTACAGTAGATGGCTATTGGATCAGGGTAAAAGACAGAATTGTGATCACCAGTAATATTGAAGATCCAAGGCTGGCCCAGTACAATGTGGAAAGCGGGAGGTTCTTTGCCAATGCTATAGATACGGAAACTAAAGGGGTAGATGTTGTTGTTACCTACGACTGGAAACTGGGTGGTGGAAATTTAAATATCAGTTTGGCAGGAAATTATACCGAAACCAGGATTACGGATTTTCATTTCCCGGAAAACCTGGTTCCATCACAGGATGAATATTTCGGACCGGATCAGGTGAATATCATTGAAACCCTATCTCCCAAGACAAAAGCCTCCCTTGGTCTGAATTATGCCGTTGGGAAATTCAATTTCATGGTAAGAAATACGTATTTTGGTCAGGTCATACGGGATGGGTATCCTTTCGGGAAAGTCCAGAGCTTTTCTCCGAAAGTTGTTACCGATGTAAGTGTAGGCTATAATATTACGAAAAGGATCAACCTGACGGTAGGAGCCAATAATGTCTTTGATGTATTCCCGGATCGTCAGATCTATGAAAATTCATACTATGGAGTATTTAAATATGCGCCGGTTCAGATGGGAACACTGGGGAACTATTTCTTCGGAAGGCTTAATTTTAATTTTTAACGGTTAAATGAGTACTGCTACACATCAGATCGGCTGGAAAACGGCTGCCGCTATCGTAGTCTCCAATATGATAGGGACGGGGATATTCACTACTTTAGGCTTTCAGCTGTCTGATATTACCAATACCTACAGTATTTTTCTGCTGTGGATCATCGGCGGGATTCTTGCCCTTTTCGGGGCGTTTTGCTATGCTGAGCTTGGATCTTATTTTAAAGGAAACGGAGGAGATTATATTTACCTGAAGGAAACCTATCATCCCGTATTCGGATATCTCGTCAGCTGGATTTCCCTGATTATCGGGTTCTCTGCACCGGTGGCCCTGGCTGCACTTGCGATGTCAAAATACCTTTCAGCTTTTAATTATACTTTTGGAAACGGCTTTGCCACTGCTGTCATTTTCATTGTGGCGGCAGCCTTGTCATTCAGCCTTAAAGCATCAAGCAGGTTTCATAATTTTTTTACCTTTATCAAGATTGCATTTATTATTGTGCTCGTCATTCTGGGCGTAGGACTTTCAGGATCTGACGCGGGAAACAGCCTGGAATTCAGCAGCAGCTGGCAGGACGAGATCATGCTTCCTGCGTTTGCCACGTCACTGGTTTTTGTTACCTACTCTTATACCGGTTGGAATTCAGCCTCTTACATTGCAGGAGAAATAAAGGATGTCCAGAAAAATCTTCCCAAAGCTCTGATTGTAGGAACCGTTTTCGTGACACTGAGCTATCTTTTGGTGAATTTTATTATGCTGAAACATGCTCCTGTAAGCCAGCTGGCAGGAAAAGAAGACGTGATGGGAGAAGCAGCTCGCAATATGCTGGGCGTAAGCTTTGGTAAAATTGTCAACATCTTTATTGCTTTACAGCTTATAGCCACCATCAGCGGTTATCTGTGGGTAGGCTCAAGACTCACACAGGCTTTCGCGAAAGAAAACCATCTATGGAGGCCCCTTGCTGTCAATAACAAGAAAGGAATTCCGGTGAGGGCTATTTTTGCTCATGCTGTAATTGCAACAGTAATTATTTTAACGGGAAGTTTTAAGGAGATTTTTGTGTATACAGCCTTTATTCTTCAGCTGTTTGCCAGTCTTTCCATTTCCACTGTTTTCTTTCTTAAAAAAGGGCAGCGAAAAATATTCAAATCCAATATATTCTACATTTTTCCTGCTGTTTTTCTGCTTTTCAGCATTTATATCCTCTATTTTACCCTTATCCATAATCCTAAAGAAAGTATTATAGGGCTTGGGATCGTGGTTTTCGGACTGGTTTTATATTTTATTGACAGAAAGTTTTTTAAAAAAACTGCGGAATAATTTAAGTCTTGTCATTCTTGGTCTTATACATCTTAATGATCAGAAAATTAGTGAATCTTAGGGATCAAAGGAATTTTAATTTGAATTAATAAATTCATATCTTTGCACTCTCAAAAATTGCAGAATGTCTAAATCATTAATTCCAAAACTAGAAGCTATTAAACAAAGATATAATGAGGTTGCAGACCTTATTATACAGCCTGATGTTATTTCAGATCAAAAAAAATATTCTTCTCTGAATAAAGAATACAGTGATTTGGGTAAGATTGTGAAAGTTTACGATCAGTACAAAGGTGCTCTTGATGCCATTGAAGAATCTGATGAAATTATTGCTGATGGCTCAGACAGAGATTTGGTAGATCTTGCCAAAGAGGAAAAACTTGAAGCTCAGGCTAAAATTCCAGGACTGGAAGAAGAATTGAAAGTTTTACTGATTCCTAAAGATCCTGCAGACGACAAAAACATCATTGTGGAATTACGTGCCGGAACAGGAGGTGATGAAGCAGCTATTTTTGTGGAAGATATCTACAGAATGTACACCATGTATTTCAAATCAAAAGGATGGAGACATGAAGTAACAGATTCCAATGAAGCGGCAAAAGGTTATAAAGAACTGATTATGAAGGTGGAAGGTGAAGGTGTTTATGGAATTATGAAATTCGAGTCCGGCGTTCACCGTGTACAGCGCGTTCCGGAAACAGAATCCCAGGGAAGAGTTCACACTTCTGCCATTACTATAGCAGTGCTCCCGGAAGCTGAAGAAGTGGATGTGGAGATCAATCCTGCAGATATTGAAATGCAGACATCCCGTTCAGGAGGTGCCGGAGGGCAGAACGTTAACAAGGTAGAGACCAAAGTACAGTTGACCCACAAGCCTTCAGGTTTGGTGGTAGTATGTCAGCAGGCCCGTTCTCAGCTGGCTAACCGTGAACTGGCCATGGAAATGCTTCGTGCCAAACTATATGATATTAAGCTTCAGGAGGTTCAGGGAGATATTGCAGCGCAGAGAAAGACTATGGTTTCCACAGGAGACCGTTCTGCGAAGATCAAAACCTACAACTATCCGCAGGGAAGAGTTACAGACCACAGAATCAACAAGTCTATGTACAATCTGGATGCTTATATGAACGGAGATATTTCTGAAATGATAGACGCTGTGATAATGGCAGAAAATGCAGAAAAAATGAAGGGAGAAGAAGAAAATTACTAAAAATAAATCAATCAATAAGCTCTTGGATTTCAGGAGCTTTTTTTTGCTTAAAAATCATTGAATTTAAACGAACCATGAAAAAACTAGGGAGAATTTTATTGCTGATGACACTGTTTTGTACTCAGAGCTTTTTTGCCCAGACCAAGACATTGCAGCCTGAGCAGGTATTCGCATTGTACTTTGATACTTTTGTGAAACAGGATGAACAGGCACTTAATAAGCTTAATAGCTATCTGCTTCCGTTTCTTGGTACTGAAAATACCTATAGAATGGATCTGAAGAAATCTTACCATCAGGATGTTCAGTATCTTACAACGTTATTTCTTGCAGATCTTCCGAAAGAGAAGGCTGATGTTTGTAAAAAGGATGCGGAGGAATATTATAACACGCTTTTAAATAATTTGAAAAATACCCGGTACACATTAAAAAGTGTACGGGAAGTGAAAAATGAATTTTCAGCAAACAGCTTTGTCATGGAGCTCAACGTAGATCTTATTTTCTCTGTTCCTGAAAAACCTGTCGGACTGAAACCGGTTAATATCAAAAGAATGACGGCCAGTGAGCTGCAGAACTACTTAAAAAAGCAGGTGAAGGCATTTTCAGAACCCGGAAAGGAGGTTACCGTACAGCAGATTTTCAGGCTGTATCAGGTAAAAAAAGACGGAAATACCTATTATTGGAACGGTGGTCCTCAGGAATTGGTGTGGAAACTGAACGATTCCTATTTTAAAAGTTTCAACTAGCACAAGATTAAATTACCAAATATAAATATGAAGAATATTAAAATCATTGTATTGCTCATGCTGGCATTATTCAGCCAAAACCTGCTGGCACAGGCGGAAGTGAAAAAACCTTCGGAGGTTTTTGAAATGTATTTCGGAACCTTCGTGAAAAATGATAATGTTTCGCTTTCTAAGCTGAATGATTATTTAAAGCCTACGGTAGAGGGAGAAAATGCGTATCAGGTTGATTTTAAAACCGTTTCCCAGGATATGATGAAAGAAAGTACGGATAATTTTCTTTCTGCTTTTTCCAAACCTACGGCAGATGCCTGCAGAAAAGAAGCTGAAGAGTATTTTACAGCCATGATGGAAAATTTTAAAAACGGTAAACTTACCGTCAAAGAAGTAAAAGTTGTTCAGAATGAATATATTGAAGATCAGAAAATCGCTGAGGTTACCTATACTGTAAGCTTTAAGGTTCCTGCAAAACTTCCTGAGGTACCGTCCGGAGAGATCCAGAAAGTTAAGCCGGAAGATCTTAAAAAATATTTGGTTCAGAGTGTACAGGAGTTTAAAAATGCAGGTAAAACTGTAGAAACGGAACAGAATTTCAGGTTATACCAACTTAACGAAGGTGGGAAAATATATTATTGGAATGGCAGCCCTGATGAAATTGTTTCCGGACTGACCGATTTTTATTTCGAAAGCTTCGGATCTAAATAATGACCATAAAAAAATATTTAATGAAGACCTTGAAACCAAGGTCTTTTTTTATTCCATATACTTTACGTATTTTTGAGAAAACCCTTGATTTATGAATTTTAAGCCTATCTTATTAACCGCTGGAGTTTTGTTTTCAGCAACTTTTTATTCTCAAAAAATGAATTATCCTAAAGCCGTAAAAGGAACCCAGACCGATACTTATTTTGGCAATGCTGTGACAGATCCGTTCAGAGACCTGGAAAATGATTCTCAGGCTACCAAAAAATGGGTAGATGATGAGGTGGCATTCAGCCAGAGTTATCTTTCAAAAATCCCGTTCAGAAGTGCAATTAAAGATCAGCTGACAGAAATCTGGAATTATGAGAAAATTTCAGCACCTTTCAAAGAAGGAGATTATACTTATTATTATAAAAATGATGGTCTTCAGGCACAATCTATTTTATACAGAACAAACAATAAGACCAAGGCAACGGAAATATTTTTAGATCCGAATAAATTTTCAGAAAAAGGAACTACCTCACTTTCCAATCTGTCGTTCAACAAAAAAGGAACCCTGGCTGCTTATTCCATTTCTGAAGGCGGAAGCGACTGGAACAAAATTATCATCATTGATGCTATTACCAAAAAACAGATCGATGAAACGCTGATTGACGTAAAATTCAGCGGAATATCATGGCAGGGTGATGAAGGATTCTATTATTCAAGCTATGATAAGCCGAAAGAAGGAACCGTACTTTCCGGAATGACCGACAAGCACAAAGTGTATTTTCATAAACTGGGCACAAAGCAGTCTGAAGACAAACTGATCTTCGGAGGAGATCAGACACCGAGAAGGTATCTTGGAGCCGGAGTTTCCGAAGACCAGAGATACCTGATCATTTCTGCGGCCAATGCAACTAATGGGAATGAATTGTATATCAAGGATTTAAAGAAAGGAGATGATTTTGTGCAGATCAACAAAGGATTTGATATTAATGCCAGCATTGTAGACACCAAGGGCGATGATCTTTTTATCTTTACCGATAAGGATGCCCCGAATATGCGCCTTGTAAAAACCAGCATAGCCAATCCTTCACCGGAAACCTGGAAAGATGTGATCCCACAGACGGAAAATGTCTTGGGAGTATCTACAGGAGGTGGATATTTCTTTGCTACCTACATGGTTGATGCCATTGATCAGGTAAAACAATTTGACAGAACAGGAAAACTGATCAGGGAAATTACTCTTCCAGGAAAAGGAAATGTAAGTGGTTTTGGAGGAAAAGAAGAAGAAAAAGAACTTTACTTCTCTTTCAGCAACTATATTACACCGGGAACCACTTATAAATTCAATGCAGATTCCGGGAAATCCGAGATCTATCAGAAGCCAAAAGTGAAATTCAATCCGGAGGATTACGTTTCTGAACAGGTTTTTTACACGTCAAAAGACGGAACTAAAATTCCTATGATGATCAACTATAAAAAAGGAACAAAGCTGGACGGTAAAAATCCTACAATTCTCTATTCTTATGGAGGGTTCAACATCAGCCTTCAGCCTTCATTCTCAGTAGTTAATGCCATCTGGATGGAAAACGGAGGAATCTATGCTGTACCGAATATCCGAGGAGGAGGTGAATACGGTAAAAAATGGCATGATGCAGGAACAAAGATGCAAAAGAAAAATGTTTTTGAAGACTTCATTGCTGCAGGAGAATACCTGCAAAGCAAAGGCTACACATCAAAAGAATACATGGCATTATCCGGAAGATCGAACGGCGGACTGCTTGTAGGAGCCACTATGACCATGCGTCCCGACCTTGCAAGAGTAGCCTTCCCTGGTGTAGGCGTTCTGGATATGCTGAGATACAATAAATTCACAGCAGGAGCCGGCTGGTCATATGACTACGGAACTGCAGAAGACAGCAAAGAAATGTTTGAATATCTTAAGTCCTACTCTCCGGTACATAATGTGAAAAAAGGAACATGCTACCCTTCCACAATGATCATTACAAGCGATCATGACGACAGGGTGGTTCCGGCACACTCTTTCAAATTCGGTGCAGAACTTCAGGAAAAGCAGAGCTGTAAAAACCCGATTTTATTGAGAATTGAAAAAAATGCCGGTCATGGTGCAGGAAGAGCAACCGATCAGGTAATCAGTGAAAATGCAGATCTTATTTCTTTTGCCCTTTATGAAATGGGAATAACGAAATTGAAATAATTGAATTTGAATTAAAATAAAAGTATCGGCCGCTCGAAGAGCGGCCGATACTTATTTATAAAATAGCATGTAGACCGTTGCTTAAAATTAAAGAATATAGATGACACAGCTAAATGATTAATTAAACAAGAAGTCAATAAAAATGTAAATTTTACAGCATATTCCTCATATAAAATATCAATAATAAAATATATTATTAATGTAAAAAAATAAAAAAAATCGCTGTTTTGATTGAATTTGCTTATTTTTTTTGGTGCTGTTATGTGTTAAATTGTTATTTTTGCTATGGATATTTAAAATTTATTAATTCTATTCTTGTAGATCATTATGAAAAAAAGAATTTTACTAGTTTGTGCATTAGCCGCTGGTGTTGCCAGTTTTAATGCACAGAGATGGGAACCTGCATCGCAGAGGACATCCCAAATCAGAAAAGAAGTTGATGTAAAATACTCTTACCGGGTAGATCTGGCATCGCTTAGAAGCATTTTAAAAGATGCGGTTGAGACAGGTAAGGATGCTAAACCCGTTATTGTTTCTCTTCCTACAGTAGAAGGGAAAATTGAAAAATTTGCGGTATACAGCAATCCGGTGATGGAAAAGTCTATGGCAGACAGATACCAGTTGGGATCATACGTAGGAGTAGGTGTTGACGACCCTTCTAAATATGTAAGATTCAGCACATCTCCTACAGAAATGCAGTCTATGATCATCAAGAACGGAGAATTCCAGTTCATTGAGCCGATCACTACAGACAAGCAGACTTACGGAGTATTCTATAAGACAAAGAGAACAAACAGCGAGCAGGGATTCGAATGCGGGACCAACGAAAAAAATAGCAAAGATATCCAGTTCCTTAAAGAGAACGGTAAAAAAAAGCTTTCTAATGTAGGGATTACAAACAGACCTGCAAGCACAAAATATAGAACCTATAGATTGGCTATGTCTGTTACAGCAGAATACACACAATATTTCATGGCTCAAGCCGGAGTACCTGCTACAGCAACGGATGCTCAGAAAAAAGCTCCTGCAATAATAGCAATGAATAATACAATGACTCGTGTAAACGGAGTCTTCGAAAAAGATTTCGGGATTAAACTTCTTGTTCAGGATTATCAGAATGTTATTTATATCGATGCTGCTACGGATCCTTATTCAGACTCAGATGTGGGTGTAGGTGATGGAGCATGGAATGCAGAATTGATGAATACTCTTCATAATAACGTAGGAGAAGTCAATTTTGATATCGGACATTTATTTGGTGCCGATGGAGGAGGTGGTAACGCCGGATGTATCGGATGTATCTGTAGTGATGATATGACATTGAATCAGGGATCTCCGGTAGCTTACAAAGGTTCTGGATTTACTTCTCCCGCCAATGGAGTTCCATCAGGAGATTCATTCGATATCGACTATGTAGCTCATGAATTAGGACACCAGTTAGGAGGAAACCATACTTTCTCCAATAACACGGAAGGATCAGGTGTAAACGTAGAGCCGTGGGGTGGTACCACTATCATGGGGTATGCCGGAATTACATATGATAATGTACAGATGAATTCTGATGCTTATTTCCACTATGCTTCTGTTAACCAGATTCTTAATAATCTTGATTCTAAGACAACCTGTGGTGTTTCACAAACCATTACAACCAATACAGCACCTGTTATTTCTCCGCTTCCAGCATACAGCATTCCTAAAGGAACAGCCTATTATTTAGAGGCTACAGCAACAGATACAGATCCTGTAAAATATACTTGGGAACAGTATGACAGCGTAGATGAAGATGCTACTATTTCCGGAGATGCCGGATGGGGCTACAATACACAGGGTGCATTAACAAGATCTTATTTTGGTACTACAAGCGGAAGAAGATACTTCCCAAGTTTACCTTTGGTTATGAACGGAATTTTGACCAATAAAGCAAGTCTTCCAAATAATACAAATCCTAGCTGGGAAACTGTTTCTTATGTTCCTAGATTACTTCACTATGCGGTAACTGTAAGAGATGAAAATGCACAGAGACCAATGCTTTCATCCTTAGAAACAACTGTAAATGTAGGAAATGACGGACCATTTAAATTTAACGGTCTTACAACAGCTACAACTTTATATAACAATGCATCCAACACAATTAAGTGGGCTGTAGCCAATACAAATGCTGCTCCTTACAACGTTGCGAATGTAAAAATAGATTATACAGCTGACAACGGTACGACTTGGACAGAATTGGTAGCTTCTACGCCAAACACAGGTACTTATACTGCACAGATGCCGGCAAGCTTAACTGGTACTGTTAAATTCAGAATATCTGCTATCAATAACATATTCTATGCAGTATCTCCTGCAGTAACAATTGGAGCTGCGCCTACTTCAACTACAGCAGCACCAACAGGAGTATCTACTACAGCAGCAGATGTTCTTAAAAATTCTGCAATTGTATCTTGGAACAGTGTGCCGGGAGCAGCCTCTTACTCTGTAAATTACAGAAAAACAGGAACTTCAGCATGGACTAATGCAACAAGTACAACCAATTCAATCTTATTAAGCAGCCTTGAAGACGAAATGGCTTACGATGTACAGGTAGCAGCTGTTGTGAACAGCGTACCGGGAGCTTTCTCTTCAAACTATGTTTTCAAAACAAAACCACTGGCAACAGGAGTAAACTACTGTATCTTAAATACAGGTTATAATGCAGTAGGAAATATTGCAAGAGTGCAGCTTTCCAATGTTAATCATATCGATACAAACATCAGATCATACAAAGATGTAAGTGAAAATCCGGCAAAAATAATTAATCTTATTAGAGGAAATTCTTATCCTATATCAATTTTTGGTATTTACAATCAAGCTGCTCCAATGACTTATAATGTGTGGATCGATTACAACAGAAACGGAGTGTATGAGACAAGTGAGAAAGTATATACAAGTGCTGCCATAGCTCCAGGTTCAAATGGAGTAGGAAGTGCTACGGGTAACTTCACAGTTCCTGCTTCTGCTTCTGTTGGAAACAGGGTAGTGGGAATGAGAGTGGCATCTAATTATTCTTCTGCATTAAATAATGCTTGCGGTACCAATGGAACTATTCCAAGTGGGGCAGGAAGCGTAATGGATTTCTCTGTGAAAATTTTCGGAAGTGCACTTGCAGTAGACGAAACAAAGGCAACCAAATCTGAAGTTGAGATTTATCCAAATCCTGCCGATTCTTTTGTAGGCGTTAGAAACCTTAAAGGAAAAGCAGATTACAAAATCTACAGTGCAGACGGAAGATTGGTTCAAAGTGGTAATCTTGATGGCGAGATCATTAATGTAGCTAGCTTGGCAAAAGGAATGTATGTAATTACTATTAATGATGATAATAACACATACAACACTAAGCTTATCAAAAAATAATAAATAAGTTATCTATAAAATGAGACCGGGCAATTGCCCGGTCTTTTTTGTTTAATATCAGCCCGTATCCTCTGGTTTCTAGTAAATGTTCTTATGTTAATTTAATATTTTAACATCAAATAAGCTTTTTTAATGCTAATATTTGGGTTTTAATTTTTATTTTTGTGAAAATACTTAATAATTTTTTTGAAATCACTGTAAATATGAAAAAGAAAATTTTACTAGTTTGTGCTCTGTCCGCCGGTCTGGCATCCTTTAATGCACAAAGGTGGGAGCCTGCATCCCAGAAAACTTCTCAAATCAGGAAAGAAGTTGAAGTTCAGTACTCTTACAGAGTAGATTTGGCATCACTTAGAAATATTCTGAAAGATGCTGTAGAAACAGGTAAAGATGCAAAACCTGTAATTATTTCTCTTCCTACAGCAGAAGGGAAAATTGAAAAATTTGCGGTATACAGCAATCCTGTTGTTGAGAAATCCATGGCGGACCGTTATCAGTTAGGATCATATGTAGGGGTAGGGGTAGATGACCCTTCCAAATATGTAAGATTCAGTACCGCTCCTACCGAGATACAGTCCATGATTATCAAAAACGGAGTATTTCAGTTTATAGAGCCTATCACTACAGATAAACAAACCTATGGAGTTTTCTATAAAACCAAAAGAACTGCAAGTGATAATGGATTTGAATGTACTACAGAAGAGACCAATGCCAAAGATATTAAATCATTGGAAATCCATGGAAAAAATAATCTTTCTAACGTAGGAATTACCAGCAGGCCTTCCATTACAAAGTACAGAACTTATAGACTTGCACTTTCCACTACAGGAGAATACACCAAAAAATTTGATCCCGCAGGAGGAATTACCAATACAGTAATCCAGATGAATGCTACCATGACCCGTGTGAATGGAGTATTTGAAAAGGAATTCGGCATCAAGGCTATAATTCAGGACATCCCGGCGATCATATACACAGATCCTACATCAGATCCTTATACCGGAAACCTGAATCTGAATCTGCAGCAGACCCTGACCTCCGTGGTCGGCAATGCCAATTACGACATGGGACACGTATTTAATGCTGCTGGTGGAAACGGAAACGCCGGTTCTATCGGATCTACATGTAAAGATCCTACGAGCCCGACGAATTTAGCAAAAGGATCTGCATTTACACAAAATACCAACCCGGTAGGAGATCTCTTTGATATTGATTATGTAGCCCACGAAATGGGACACCAGCTTGGTGGAAACCATACATTCTCCCATTCATCGGAAAATTCCGGAGTAAATATAGAGCCTGGAGGAGGAACTACCATCATGGCCTATGCAGGAATTACTGGAGATAATGTACAGATGAATTCTGATGCCTACTTCCACTATTCCTCAATCAATCAGATATTAACAAGTCTTGATGCCAAAACAGCCTGCGGAACATCTGTAGACATTACAACCAATACAGCGCCGGTGATTTCCCCGCTTACATCAAAAAATATCCCGAAGGGGACAGCCTACTATCTGGATGCCTCTGCAACAGATGCACAGGGAGATCCGTTTACCTATACCTGGGAACAGTACGACAGCGTTGGAGCCAATAACACTATTTCAGGAGACAGCGGCTGGGGATACAATACCGAAGGAAGTATAGCAAGATCATATTTTGGTACAGTGGGAGGAAGAAGATATTTCCCAAGCTTTGCTACCGTAATGGACGGAAAGCTTACGGATAAAACAAACTGGGAAACTGTAAGTTATATTCCGAGAACTTTAAAGTATGCCGTAACATTAAGAGATGCAAACCCTACAAGACCAATGGTTTCTTCCCTTGAAACTACAGTGGTTGTAGGAAATGACGGTCCGTTTAAATTTAATGGCCTTACCACTTCCTCGGTTTTATATAATAATGCATCAAATACAATACAGTGGGATGTAGCCAATACGACAGCAGCTCCTTACAATGTAGCTAATGTTAAAATAGATTACACCACAGATAACGGAGTTACCTGGACAGACCTTGCAGCTTCAGTGCCAAACAGTGGAAGTTACACAGGCCAGATGCCGGCTAGTTTAACAGGAGCTGTTAAATTAAGAATATCTGCGATCGGTAATATTTTCTATGCTGTTTCTCCGGCAGTCAATGTAGGAGCTGCGCCAACATCTACTTCGGCAGCACCAACGGGTGTTTCTACGATAGATACGGAAGTATTCAAAACTACTGCAAGAGTATCCTGGAACAGCGTACCGGGAGCTGCCACCTATTCTGTAAATTATAGAAAAGTAGGCGATACCAACTGGTCCAATACAACAAGTACAGTAAACTCTGTAGTCCTGACAGGTTTAGAAGACGAAACCAACTTTGAAGTACAGGTTGCAGCCGTAGTAAACAGTGTACCGGGAGCTTTCTCAACAAATTATACCTTTAAAACAAAAGGGCTAAAAACAGGAATAGATTACTGCTTGCTGACTACAGGAATCAATCAGTTAGGAACTATTGCACGTGTCCAACTTGCCAATGTTAACTATACAGACGGGACTTTCAGATCTTACAAAGATGTAAGTGAGAACCCGGCACAGATCATAAACCTTACAAAAGGAACCCAGTATACCGTGTCCGTACTGGCAGGAAGCTCTTCCAGTTATGCTCAGTATCCTTTTACCGTAAATGCCTGGATTGACTATAACAGAAACGGGGTTTTTGAAGCAACAGAAAAAGTAATGACTTCTGCCTCTGCAACAGGAACAAGAACGGAGACAGCAACATTTACCGTTCCGGCAACAGCTTTTAGCGGAGATAAATTATTGAGAATGAGAGTGGCTGGAAACTTTAACAGTGCGTTAAGCAATGCCTGCGGAAATACCAACCAGGCGGGAAGTGTCATGGATCTTTCTGTAAAAATCACAAGCGGATTGGCTGTTAATGATGTAAATACGGTAAAAACATCAGAAATATCCATTTATCCAAATCCTGCAGATACTTTCGTAGAAGTTAAAAACCTGAAAGGAAAAGCAGATTACAGTATTTACAGTGCAGACGGTAGAATCGTTCAGCAAGGTCAGATTGATGGTCAGAGAATTAATGTGGCACAGCTTGTAAAAGGAGTGTACGTAATCACGATTAAAGATGATAAAAATACTTACAACACTAAACTTATTAAAAAATAATAAGAAAGTGCATAACTGAGACCGGGCAATTGCCCGGTCTTTTTTATACATTAAAGCTCAGAAAAACTGTAAGTTAACAGAAGTTTCATGTTTCGTTCAAAAAAATTAACTTTACGCAGATAAAAATTATTGGAATGCGAAAGACAATTTCTGTGAAAAAACCGGATTTTAATGTAGAACCTCAGGAAAGAGAGGTCTATAATTTTGAAAAAGACGGTCTGGAGTTAAAATCATCTTATACCCCAAAAGATGTTAAGAATGAATCCTTAACACAGACTTCTCCGGGAATTGCTCCTTACCTCAGAGGCCCGTATTCCACTATGTATGTACAAAAACCATGGACTGTAAGACAGTATGCAGGTTTCTCCACAGCAGAAGAATCTAATGCTTTTTACAGAAGAAATCTTGCTGCAGGACAGAAAGGACTTTCCGTAGCTTTTGACCTTGCTACCCATCGGGGTTATGATTCAGATCATTCCAGAGTAGTTGGAGACGTGGGTAAAGCAGGGGTAGCTATTGATTCTGTAGAAGACATGAAAATCCTTTTCAATGAGATTCCATTAGATCAGATCTCCGTATCCATGACTATGAACGGTGCAGTACTTCCTATTTTGTCTTTCTATATTGTTGCAGCAGAAGAGCAGGGTGTAAAACAGGAGCTTCTTTCCGGAACCATTCAGAATGATATTCTGAAAGAATTCATGGTAAGGAATACCTATATCTATCCGCCGGCTCCTTCCATGAAAATCATTGCAGACATCTTTGAATATACAGCTCAAAATATTCCGAAATTCAACTCAATTTCTATTTCAGGCTACCACATGCAGGAAGCAGGAGCCACCCCGGTGCTGGAAATGGCTTATACCCTTGCAGACGGTCTGGAATATGTAAGAACAGGAATCAAAGCAGGAATGAATGTTGATGATTTTGCCCCGAGGCTGTCATTTTTCTGGGCCATCGGAATGAATCACTTTATGGAAATTGCAAAAATGCGTGCCGCAAGATATATCTGGGCCACTCTTTTACAGCAGTTCAATCCGCAGAACCAGAAATCTTTGGCCTTAAGAACGCATTCCCAGACCTCAGGATGGTCCCTTACGGAACAGGAACCTTTTAACAATATTACGAGAACGGCCATCGAAGCCCTTTCCTCAGCTTTAGGCGGAACACAGTCGCTGCATACCAATGCACTTGATGAGGCCATCGCGCTTCCAACCGACTATTCAGCGAAAATTGCCAGAAATACCCAGATTATTCTTCAGCAGGAAAGCGGAATTTGCGATGTGGTAGATGCTATGGGCGGAAGTAACCTTGTAGAAAGCCTTACCCAGCAGATGATCGAAGAGGCAATGAAATACATCGATGAGGTAGAGCAGGAAGGAGGAATGACCAAAGCCATCGAAGCCGGAATTCCAAAAATGAGGATCGAAGAAGCGGCCGCTAAAAAGCAGGCTAAAATTGATAGTGGTGAAGAATTTATCATCGGAGTAAACTCATTCAGAACATCATTGAAACAGGATGGTATTGAAATCCTGGATATCGATAATACAGAAGTTCGCAGAAAACAGATCGAGAGGCTGGAAAAAATAAAAGCAGAAAGAAATCCTGAAGCTGTTGCAGAAATTCTGGATAAAATCCGCGAAAGTGCAAAGACCGGAAAAGGAAACCTCCTGGCATTATGCATAGAAGCAGCCAGAAGAAGAGTGACCCTTGGCGAAATGAGCGATGCCATGGAAGAAACATTCGGAAGATATAAAGCCAATATTAAAACCATTTCTGGAGTATATGCCATGAACGCAGGGAAAAACGAATATTTTGAAAAAGCCCTTCATCTGACTCAGAAATTTGAAGAAGAAGAAGGACGCCGCCCAAGACTTATGGTTGCTAAAATGGGGCAGGACGGGCACGACAGAGGAGCAAAAGTGGTAGCCACCGCATTTGCAGATATGGGATTTGATGTCGATGTGGCGCCATTGTTTCAAACCCCGGAGGAAGTAGCCAAACAGGCTGTAGAAAATGATATCCACATCCTTGGGGTATCTTCTCTCGCAGCAGGTCATAAAACTCTTGTTCCGCAGGTCGTGGAAGAACTGAAGAAGCTGGGTGCAGATGATGTAACTATCGTGGTAGGAGGTGTTATTCCGCAGCAGGATTACGAATTTCTGTATGCCAACGGTGCAGATTTTATCTTCGGTCCGGGAACCAATCTTCCTAAATGTGCCGTGGAAATTCTTGAAAAATTTCTAAATTAACATTCTTATAAAGGATAAATTGCATAGCTTTTGTATAGTTTAATGAAAAATTTCATTATGGCTTATACAGTAGTTTCAGTATTTCCGGTGACTGTAGATACAGAGGAAATTAAAAAAGATTTAAAAGAAAAAGGATTTGACGAAGCAGATATTATTATCTCAAAGTCCAGAGTAGAAAGTGGAATGTCAACTGATCATCAGGAAGACGAGCAGACGAAAGGATTTTTCGACTATGTCTTTGCTCATGATGCAGAAATGTTGGAAGCTTATCGCAAACATAGCATAGGAAGAAGTAATGTCATTGTGTACACAGATGACCTCGAGCGGGCAAAAGTAGCCAAGTCTGTTTTAAATGAAAACGGTGCACTTGAAGTCTATCGGAGACCATCAGAACCCCGTGATACCATTCCTGAAGGGATGACAGAGCAGGAATATAACGGAATCATTGCCAAAGCAAGACATAACATTTACTTTCTCGGATCAGAAAGAGTATATCACTCCAATGAAGTTAAGGGAATGGATGATGAGATGGACAGCTTAGGATCGAAAGATTAATCACTCAAAAATATAAAGTCTGGATTATTTATCCAGGCTTTTTTTATTAAAAAATTTGGATATTCAGAAAAATTAATATATTTGCACCTGAAAATCAAGTTTAACCCATTAAAAACAACGAAGCAAATGTTCAGATTTAATCAGAATTCTACAGTTGGATTACCGCTTACAGTGGTAAGGCTTCGTGGTTTGGTATACTCTTAGAATAATAGTACAACGAAATATCAAAACCCGGAGTCGCAAAGATTTCGGGTTTTTTATTGCGCAATATTTCAAACTCAAACAAGTTTCCCCGAAATTTTTTCAATATCAGAAGAATATAAGTGTTGAACCTTTTTAGGATTCAGCGTATTGTTCTTCATTACAAATTTAGTTCAACTAATATTTTAGTTGATAGAAAAGAACATACACAGATCAAAATTTTGAATCTTGTGTCTGGCATCTTATGTCTTAAAAATAAAACAATGGGAAATTTAAAACTAAAAGGAAAAGATATATTAAAACTCGGTTATCCGAATAATCAAAGCGTTAATGTGGCTCTGGAGGTTATGAAAAGAAATTTTGCAACGAAGAATATTCATCATGTAAAATCTATTTTAAAAGAAATTCTCCTGAACCCTGAAGACTTTGAAAAAGACCTGACTTTCGGACAGATTGCAGAATCATTGCTCTCATCCAGAAAAACAGAAAAAAGAATGCTCAATACCCAGCGCGCTTCCTTCCGGATCTTTGGAAACAATATTTCTGAAGAAGCAAAAAACCAGCTGTACACGGCTTTAAAGCTGCCGATTTCGATGCAGGGGGCTTTAATGCCCGATGCCCACAGCGGTTACGGACTTCCGATAGGAGGTGTTCTCGCAGTAGAAAATGCGGTGATCCCTTATGGAGTGGGAATGGATATCGGCTGCAGGATGAGCCTCAGTATTCTGGATATACCAGTTTCATATCTTGACGGAGCAAGGGACAAATATGAAAAAGCTCTTGCAGAACACACCAAATTCGGGATGTACGAAACCCATAAATCTCATATTGATCATGAAATCTTTGAGAGGGATACCTTCGATATGATCCCGGTTTTGAGAAGATTAAAAGGAAAAGCCATTAAGCAGATGGGATCTTCCGGAGGCGGAAATCATTTCGTAGAATTCGGAGAAGTGGAAATCACGGAAGAAGATGACCAGATTGGGTTACCGAAAGGAAAATATCTGGGAGTCCTCTCACACAGCGGTTCCAGAGGATTGGGGGCAGAAATTGCTCAGTATTACTCAAGAGTAGCTGCAGATCAGTGCCCGCTGCCAAAAGAAGCTCAGCAGTTCGCCTGGCTGGATCTCAGTACGCATCTCGGCCTGGAATACTGGACTGCAATGAATCTTGCCGGAGATTACGCCTCTGCCTGTCACGATGACATCCATAGAAGACTGGTAAAAGCGGTCGGAGGAAGAGTAAAGGCAAGAATTGAAAACCATCACAATTTTGCATGGAAGGAGATTCATAACGGAAAAGAAGTGATTGTTCACAGGAAAGGAGCTACTCCGGCTAATGTAAACGAACTGGGAATGATTCCGGGTTCTATGACGGCTAAAGGTTTCATTGTTCGTGGAAAAGGAAATCCGGATTCATTGAATTCGGCATCACATGGAGCGGGGAGAGCCCACTCAAGAGGAGAATGCAGGAGCCTTTTCACTCAGAATGATATCAAAAAAGAGCTGAAGCTGAAGAAAGTTACTCTGATAGGAGGGAATACGGAAGAAGCACCGATGGCTTACAAAGATATTCATGAAGTAATGAATGCTCAGAGCGAATTGGTGGATATTCTTGGAACATTTCAGCCCAGAATTGTAAGAATGGACAAATAATGAGTCTTAAACTTTACAACCTTATAGGTTTCAAAAACCTATAAGGTTTAATAAAGAATTATTTTAAAATTAAAAAAATGGGAGCACCTCATAACATAAAAAGATACGGAGAAGTCTGGCCGGAATTCAGAATCCTGCACGGACTTGAAATTTTAAATAAATTGAAAAAGAAAGTCATTATATCAGGTGGCTGGGCCTGGCATTTTATGTCACAAGAAGGCCATACGGAATATAAACATGCCCATGACCACAAAGATATTGACGTTTTTGTAACAAAAGAAAATGCAGCAGAAGCTGTGATAATCCTTCAGCAGGAGGGATTTCAGAAAGTATGGACACGGTACGATCATCTGCAGAGTGACGAAAACTTTCGCAGATACGAGAAAATAATAGAGCCTGAAAACGGAAAGTCTTACAGGGTTACCATCGATTTTTTTGAAAGAAATGATCTGGAAACTATTGAAATTAATGGTTTTAGTGTTGTTAAACCTGAACTCTTGTTGACATTTTACAGGAATATTCATTCCAGTGACAAATGCTGGGCTGTCATGGCTGCCAAAGAATTATTACAGAAAGGAATTGATCCTATAGGGCACCCTGCATTAAGTGCAATGCCAAAATTAAATTAAAAAATGGAAAAACTCATACAGATAACTTCAGGAAGAGGGCCTTTGGAATGCCAGTGGGTGACTGCAAAAGTTCTTAAGGTCTTCCTTGAAGAGATAAAAAATAATAAAATAGATTATGAAATCATCCATCGTGAAAACGGTGATGAAAACATGACCCTGAAATCCGCAACCATTCTTTTAAAAGCAAAAGATCTGACGGAATTTTTAAAAACGTGGCTAGGAAGCATATGCTGGACCGGGAAAAGTACATTCAGGAAGCTGCACAAAAGAAGCAACTGGTTTATCGGTGTTTTCGAACTGGAAGAACTCGAACAGGTCCATTTCAACGAAAAAGATATTCAGTTTCAGACTACGAGAAGCCAGGGAAGCGGAGGCCAGAATGTGAATAAGGTAAATACAGCTGTTCGGGCGGTTCATGTACCCACGGGAGAAAGTGTATTTGCACAGGATTCACGGTCGCAGCTGGAAAACAAAAAGCTGGCCATTATGCGTCTGAAAGAAAAGGTGACCGGACTTTATATCAGACAGCTTGAAAAAAGAATGCAGGACACCTGGAACAACCACCTGCAGGTACAGAGAGGGAATCCGGTCCGTACATTTTCCGGAACAGATTTCAAAAAGAATCATCAGGATAAATCATTCAAAAAACAAAGAAATATCCTGAAAAAAGAACTTAAAAACAATAGACATGACCTTAACTAAAAGTAAATATTATTTTGAAGCACTGGACAATTATCCATACAACCTTCCGGACTGCCTGGAAGCATTGAACTATGCCTTGTCCTATGATCCTGAAGATGCAGACAGTCTTTGTCTGATGGGTAGAATTTACAGCGAAATGCTCGCCGATTACGAAAAAGCAAAAGCCTATTTTGAAGAAGCTATGCAATGCAACGTAACCAATCTCAATACACCACAGCATTATATAAAATGCCTTTTGGATAATGAAGATCTGGACGAAGCTGAAAAACTGGTCGGCTACGCATTAAAAATAAAAGGAATAGACAAAGCAAGAATATTGATACAAAAATCGCTGTTGTATGAAATCAGATTAGAGTATAAAAAAGCGCTGGAACCATTAAAAGAGGCAAGAAAGTACAGTTATAACCAGGCAATGTTAGATTTTTTGAAAGGCAGGGCTAAATTTATCAGGAATAAAATGGAAAATAAGCCTGGAAAGAAAAATAAAAATAGTTAATATCATTTTTACTGAAAAAAGGATAGAATATGCGGCATTATCATAAAAAAATCATAACTTTAGTGTGGAAAAAACAACTTTATGGATAGAAAATTATTTTTATGGCCGGTGTCGGTGGCCGTATTTTTTGCCTTTGGCAAAATGAATGCACAAAATTCGGACCGGCTTATTCAGGACTATTATCAGAAAAGCGGGCAATTAGCCCAGAAAAATGGCACCAGCAGTAAAGCCGGCGTTATTATTCTGAATGAAGATCCTTCTAAAAGTCTGGGCGTGAATATCGTAAATGTTCAGCAGACCTTTGACGGGCTCAGAGTGTATAATGCTCTGGGAAAAGTGATGATCAAAGAAAATAAGGTGATCTCCGAAAAAAATGATTTCAAAAAAGATATTTCTGTTGCCAGCCAGGGCAAAGCTACAGAACGCTTCTCAGAAGATCTTCTTAAGCAAAAACTTAATCTGACTGAAATTTCCAAGGTAGATTATCTTCCTAATGTATATTTTGAAAAAAACGGAGTCTATGTTTTAGCAAAAGAATTGTTTGTTTCAGATAAGAAATCATCTGATGTATGGCATGTCATTGCTGATGCAGAGACAGGCGAAATTCTTACAAAAGATAATTTAACCCTGGACTGTAATTTTACTCATGCAGACAGCTTTGACACTGGCTCGGAAGCAAAGACAGAACAGTATTTGGTATCAGAAGAACCCGCTTTGGCAGGAGCAATGAGTCAGCCGTTGACAAACAATTTGTTGGTTCCCAGCAATGCTTCTTATAACGTTTTCCCTCTTCCTGTAGAAGCACCTACATTTGGACCCCGCGCAATTATTAACAATCCATGGGATATAACGGTATCTCCGCAAGGTTGGCATTCTGACGGGACTAATAATTATACCAATACCAGAGGGAATAACGTATATGCTTATTCGGATCAGACGAATTCCAATACTGCAGGTTATTCACCAAGTGGAGGAGCTACTTTAAATTTTGACTTTCCTTATGCAGAAGGAAGATATATCAATCCTTTTACACATAGAGATGCTGCCATCACCAATTTGTTCTATATGAATAATAAGATGCATGACGTCTTTTATAAATTTGGGTTTACAGAGTCGGCAAGAAATTATCAGACCAATAACTTCGGAAACGGAGGACTTGGGAATGATGCTGTAAATGCCGAAGCTTTTGATGGAAGCGGCCTGAATAACGCCAATTTCAGTTCGGGATATGAAACGGTAATTTCGGGGACTACTTACCTGCTCGCTCCAAGGATGCAGATGTATCTTTGGGACAGGGCGCAAACTGCGGCAGATCCTATCTCCAGATATCAGTATAATTCCCCTTCAACAGCGGTAAGCAGGCCAAAAGTAATGACCGGAAGCGCATCTTTCGGAACTCTTTTGTTTGATGGGCAGACCGTAACGGGTGATCTTGCTGTTTCGGTACCTGCGGATGCCTGTACTCCGCCTGCAGCCGGAAGCCTTACCGGTAAAATTGCAGTGATAACAAGTGTAACCTGTGAATATGGACTTAAAGTATTAAATGCACAGAATGCAGGGGCAATAGGCGCCATTGTTTACAGACCTTCTACGGATACCCCTGTCAGCATGGGAGGAGGAACCTCAGGAAGCCAGGTAAATATTCCTGCCATCAACATCGGAAAAACAGAAGGATTGTATATGGTGACGGAGCTGGGAAATGGAAACACGATCAATTTGACATTAGGAAATGATTTCAATGGATTCAAACATTCCAGTCTTGATAACGGTATTATTGCCCATGAATACGGACACGGTATCTCAAACCGTTTAACTGGGCAGGGATACAGCTGTCTTTCTACAGCCAACAGCGCAGAGCAGATGGGTGAAGGATGGTCCGATTTCTTTGCATTAATGCTTACGACAAGACCGGGCGACACTTCAGCTTTGGCCAGAGGAATGTCAACATATTCGGCAGACCAGCCAACAACAGGAGGCGGGATCAGACTTGCCAAATACTCGCCTGATTTTGGGATCAATAATTATACCTATGGAAGAACAAATACCGTTTCAGGATCTCATGCCATAGGATTTATATGGGCTACCATGCTTTGGGATTTAACGTGGAAATACATAGAAAAATATGGATATAACAGTGATGTACTGGCAAGCACCACTTCCGGAAATGCAAAAGTTCTGCAGCTCGTTGTGGACGGTCTTAAGCTACAGGCATGCAGCCCTACATTCATTGATGGAAGAGATGCCATCCTTCAGGCAGATGCCGTAGGAAACGGCGGGCTTGACAAATGTATGATCTGGAAAACATTTGCGAAAAGAGGACTTGGCGTTAATGCTTCAGCAGGAGTTAAAGCAACCGCCAATGATCAGGTGGAAGACTTTACTGTTCCAGCGGAATGTAATGCGGCATTATCTACTCAGGATATTAAAGCAGCGGATAATAAATTTATCGTATTCCCTAACCCGACTTATGATGAATTCTTTGTTGGTAATTTAGACCAATCTTCTCAGGATGTACAGATAAAAATGTTTGACATGTCAGGCAAATTAGTTTTTTCAGATGCCAGAGATCCACAATCCAAAAAAGCGGTTTCTACCAAAGGATTCCAAAAAGGAGTGTATATGGTTCACATCAAACAGGGTGAAAAAATTCAGACTGAAAAACTTATTGTAAGATAAATTAATGAGGTATAAAATCATGGAAGAGACCATTTTTGGTCTCTTTTTTTGTAGCTTTAACTTATGAAGCCTTATATTATCTTCTTCCTGCTGATCATTATTTCATGCAAAAAAAATGATTCAAAACTGACGGTTAAACCAAAAGATCAAGACCTGAATTTAAGATATGAAGTTTTAAATCAATTAATTGATAACGATAGTATATCATTTGAAAAGAACTCTTACCTCCTTGTTAGTACATTAAGAACAGTTTATCTTAATAAGGATGAAAATAATGATGAGCCCAGACCATTGGGATTTGTTCTGGAATATGACTCGGTCTTTTCTAAAAATGATTCTGCCTACTATAAAAATCAGGAAAAAATAGTATCTGATTTTCGGCTTGATAAAACTAAAATTCACGAAAAACTGCGGTATGTAACTGATGAAGAACTGCATAAACTGGATGAAAATAGAAAAAGTGATTTTTGGACTGAGTTTAATAAAAAATTTGGAAGTACCTGCATTCGAAGTTTCTCAGTGCCTTTCTTTAATAAAGATAAAACAATGTGTATTGTGCAAAGCTCAACTTCCTGTGGCTATTTAAATGGTAGCGGATATACAGCGGTTTATAAAAAAATCAATGGAAAATGGGTCGAAGTTAAAGCACTTCAGAATTGGATTAGCTAGGATATGAAAATAAGTTATACAATAAAAATACTTCAGTTAAAGGAAACTTTCTCGATCGCTTATGGAAATTACGACACAAGAGAAGCTTTGCTGATAGAATTATCTCATTTAAACTGCAAAGGATACGGCGAATGCGTTGCTATAGATTATTACCAGATTGATCTGAAAAGCTTTATCAGCAGATTAAAAGAAATACAGCCTTTACTTGAGAAACAATCTGTCGTTCATCCGGAAGAATTTTTCCGTTTTCTCTCAGGGCTGGATCTGCACCCGTTCTTAGTTTCTGCCTTAGACTGCGCCTACTGGGACTTATTTGGAAAACTTGAAAATAAAAGCTTTACTGAACTGAACAGTATTCCTTTGGGAAATCCGGTCCAAAGCTCTATCACTATATCAGTCGGAAATGTGGACGAACAGATTAAAAAGATTGAAAAAAGCAGCTGGAACAAATTCAAAGTAAAATGTAAAGGACTGAATAAAGACAATATTGAAAAATTGTTGAGGTCAAATCATAATATTGCATTAGATTCCAATGCCAGCTTCACAAATGAAGACTGTGTCTGGCTCCAGGAAAATAGTGAAGTTCAGAAATTTTCGTACCTGGAACAGCCGCGGCCGGTGGACCAATATAAAATTTTAAAAAAAGAAGGTTTTGCCAACTGGATGGCAGATGAGGATTGTCAGAATATAGATTCCCTGGAAGAATTAATGCCTTACTATAAAAGTATCAATATAAAGCTCATGAAATGCGGAGGACTGACTCCAGCACTAGGAATGATTGCCAAGGCCAAAGAATTGAAATATAAAATTATGATCGGTTGTATGACCGAATCTACCGTTGGAATCTCCGCTGCCTGCCTGCTTGCAGGACTTACCGATTTTGCCGATCTAGACGGAGCTAACCTGATCTCCAATGATTATGCCTCAGGAAATTTTGTAGAAAACGGAAAAATAATCCTCTCCGGAAAACCAGGATTGGGGATTGTCTTGAAATAGTTCAAAAAAAGTAGGGCATAAGCTTTTTGTCGCTTATACCCACAAATTTTCTGTTTTTTTTACTCTGGAGACCTTATTTTTTATTCACAGAAATAAGGTAATCATACACCATCTGATGCTGATCAGTGCTTAATTTAGCTTTAGGGGCCATTCTGCTTAAAGTTTTAATCCATCCCTGATCATCATGCTTGGCAGGATCCGGAAGTTTGTGGCATTTGGCGCATGAATTTTCAAAAATAGTTTTACCCTGAACCAGCTTTTCAGATGCAGTGTATTTTGGGCCTGTTACAGCGGTACTTTTAGGTCCGCAGGATACCATGAATGCTGCACCTGCGATCATGCTTAGAATTACTTTTTTCATATCCATATCTTGATTTTTGGTTATTTTTTCATAGAAACAATATAGTCATATACCCATTGATGCTGCTCGTCCGTAAGTTTTGCCTTCGGAGCCATTGAATTCATGATCCCTACCCATTGTACAGAAGTATGCGATGCAGGATCCGGAAGTTTATGGCATCTTCCGCAGGAGTTTTCAAAGATTGTTTTTCCCTGTGCTATTTGCTCGGCAGTAGATACGGCTGGTCCTGCAGGTCCTGCTGTAGAGGCTTTTGGAGTACAGGAAGCCAGTAAAATGCAGGTAAACAAGGTAGCAGCGGATATTTTTTTCATGTTTCTTAAATTTTGATTGATAACAAATGTAGGAATTTCCCTCTCCTGTTGATAAAGCAGGCTTTAGTTTTAATTTAGAAGAAATAAAATTAATGCCCGTTTGTAGGGGAGTTTGAAGGTTATTTTTATATTTTTGAATCAATGAAATTTTCTACAGAAGAACTCATCGATGGAATACAGTCAGGCAATAAGCGCCTGATCGGGAAAGCTATTACATTAGTTGAAAGCAAAAAAGCCGAGCACAGGACCCAGGCAGAAGAGCTTCTGAAGAAAATAATGCCTTTTACGGGAAATTCCGTAAGAATAGGAATCACCGGAGTTCCCGGCGCAGGAAAGTCTACATTCATTGAGAATTTTGGGAGACTTGCTATTGCTAAAGGCAAAAAAGTAGCTGTTCTGGCTATTGATCCAAGCTCTTCGATCAACAAAGGAAGTATTTTAGGTGATAAAACCAGAATGGAGGAACTTGCCAAAGAAGAAAATGCCTTTATCCGTCCTTCCCCTAGTTCCGGATTTCTGGGAGGTGTTGCCAACACCACTTTTGAAACCATGATGATCTGCGAAGCCGCTGGCTACGATTATATCCTGATCGAAACAGTGGGAGTAGGGCAATCCGAGGTTCTGGTGGCCGATATTACCGACGTATTTTTATTCCTGAAAATTATTGGGGGCGGAGACGAGCTGCAGGGCATCAAACGGGGAATTATGGAAATGGTAGACCTTATCTTCATCAATAAAGTGGATCAGGACAATCTGCAGAAAGCAAAGAATACGAGACTGGAGCTGAAGCGGGCACTGGATTTCATTCCACCCAAAGAAAAGGGCTGGAAAATTCCGGTATTATTAGGTTCTGCTCTTCACAATGAGGGCTTGGGAGAAATTTACAGCACCATTGATGAGTTTATAGACCTTAAAAAGAAAACCGGACGCTTTAATGAAGTGCGTACCCGGCAGGCAGAAAAGCGGTTTGAATATTGGGTTCAGGAATATATTCTTGCCATGATGAAAAGAAGCGATTCTGTAGAGGCAGCTTATATACAGCATAAAAAAAATGCTTCAGAAATGGTTTCTAATCCCAGCACTGAAGCAAAACTGTTCGTTGAAAAATTTTTATCTAAAGACTAAAGTTTCTCCTTTTCTTTTGGGGACTCTTCATTCTTCGAGAGATATCCGTCATAGGTAATAGGCTGTCTGTCGTTACTCCTCATAGAAACAAATGCTTTTCCGCTTTTAAAAACTTCTACAATAATTTCGTCAACGTTTTGTCTATCATTAGGTTTGATCTTTAAAACCCAGTTTCCTTTTTTGTTCTGGGATTTGCTTATTGTGAAATCTTTGGAAGTAAAACGGTAGCTGTTATCGGCGGTGTTGTATGAAGGATTGAACTGTCTTCCAAAATAGGGAAGCACCACTTCCATATTATTTTTTTTAAGCTCTATACCATAATTTTCTCCGTCAAGCTGAAGCATTCTTGTTGAAGGTGCATTCTGTATAGATCCCATCACATTAATTACCTCATAATTCATAGGATTTGCATGTTGCGCATGAAAAGTAAATTCTTCAGAACTTACCAGTGCATCGACTGTTTTGGAATCTAATGAAGCCTGTGAGGAGCAGCTTTGGAATAAAAAAAGAAATCCAAAAATAAATATAAGTGAAATATACTTTTTCATAACCGTAATAATTGTTAAATTTAAATAGCAAATTGTATGCAAATATATTCCTTCTGAACCATTTTGGAATAAAAATTGTAAATGTTGAATTATTAACACTCAAACAACTATGAAATTTACACATCTATTAGGAATAGGAGCAGTTGCCCTGTCGACTGTAGCTTGTACTACCAACCCGATTACGGGCAGATCTTCATTACAGATTGCCAATAATTCGGAAATCTTGACGATGTCTGCACAGGAATATAAAACGACATTGTCTAAATCTAAGATTATTACAGGAACTGCAGATGCAAAAAGAATAACGAGTGTAGGAAGCAGAATAAAAAGTGCAGCAGAAAGATATTACCAGAGCATAGGAAGATCCGCAGATCTTGCCAATTACAACTGGGAATTCAATCTTATACAAAGTAATGAGCTGAATTCCTGGTGTATGCCTGGTGGAAAAGTGGCTGTTTATACAGGAATTCTTCCGGTTACAAAAAATGACAACGGTCTTGCAGTAGTAATGGGACATGAGGTTTCCCACGCTTTGGCCGGACACGGTAATGAAAGAATTTCTCAGGCTATGGTGGCACAATATGGAGGTTCTATTTTAGGCGGAACCATTTCCAATTCACAATGGGCCGGTATCTTCGAAAAAGTATATCCTATCGGATCGCAGGTTGCCCTGTTGAAATATGGAAGAAACCAGGAGTCGGAAGCAGATCAGATGGGTCTGTATCTTATGTCTATGGCAGGATACGATCCAAGAGAAGCAATCCCTTTCTGGAACAGAATGGAAGCAGCTTCATCAGGAGCAAGACAGCCGGAATTCCTTTCTACTCACCCGAATCCGGAAACAAGGATATCAGATATCAATAAAAACCTTCCGAAAGCTTTGGAATATTATAAAGCAGCCGGAGGGAAGATATAATTATTCAGAAATTTAATCTTGTATAAAGCCTTATTTAATTTTTCACTAAATTGGGTAAGGCTTTTTCAATATAACCACTTAAACACAATATTTATGAAAAGTTTATCAATTACCGGACTTATACTGCTTGCTGTTTCGGCATTGCTTTTTTATCTGACAACTGATTTTACGGTAGGAGGAATTACCATCTCACATATGATGGGAGTAATGGCCGGAGTGGGAATTGGTCTTATTATTGGCGGATTGGTAGGGTATGTAAGCAAGGGAAGCGCCATCAAGGCTGAAGAGAAAAAAAGAGAATTCAAGCAATTACAGAAAGAAAAAGAGGAACTGGAAAAGCAGGCGGCGGAAATTGCCAGACGCGAAGCAGAACTTCAAAAAAATCAAAACCCTCAAATTTAGAATTTTGAGGGTTTTTTTATAGTGTTATTTTCAAATTATTTAAACTTATAGCCTACTCCTACTAAAAACAGGTTAGGTCTGTTGTCATATCTGATTTCGGAACCGGAAACCTTATTGATGAAATTTCTTTCGTCTTTGCTGAAGGCTCCTTCATATCGTGCATTAATGATCAGTTTTTTGATTTCAAGTTGGGCACCGAACTGATATCCTACTGTGAAATTGTTTTTAACATTTTCTTTGAAATCATTGTAGGTATTGTCTTTGCTCAGGTTATAGCTGGCAACAGGTCCTACAAAAACGCCAAGCATATCTCCCAAAAGGTTGTAGCCTAGCAAAACAGGCATATCAAGACGATTGCTTTTTACATCAAAAGTAGTATTTTCCGTAGTGAATTCATTTTTGAAATGCGTGTAGTATAATTCAGGCATTACATATAAAGAACCCGGAAGCCCCACTTTTAGGGAAAGTCCTACATTAAACCCTGCATTGTTCTTTCCTGTTCCTTCAATTGCATCATTTACCGTTCCTTTAATGTTTTTCCAGGAAGGAGAGCCTGTCGGGAATATCAGGTTAGCTTTTCCTGCCAGAGAAATCTGTGCGGAAGCAAACATTGAAAACCCGATTAATGCTATACTAAGTACCTTTTTCATTGTCATCTATTTTAGTGATTGTATTTTCAATCGTTTTATTATTTTCAAGTAAATATTCTCTCAGCTCTTTAAACAGTTCTGAAGAATAAACGAAGTCAATAAGATTTTTATTGCCCGCAGTAATCAGAATATCCTTATTCCCTTCCCATTCTTTAATTCCTAACCTCAGGTACACAATTTTCTCACCAATGGTCATCACGGAATTCATATCGTGGGTGTTGATGATGGTTGTCGTGTTGTATTCTTTGGTGATTTCAAGCAGAAGATCATCAATTACATTGGATGTATAAGGATCCAGCCCGGAATTCGGTTCATCACAGAAAAGGTATTTCGGGTTGTTCACGATAGCTCTTGCAATGGCAACACGTTTCTGCATTCCCCCGGAAATTTCAGAAGGGAATTTTCTGCCTGCTTTATCGAGATGTACCCTGCCTATTACTTCAAATACCCTTTTCTTTTTCTCCCTGAAAGTAAGGTTGGTAAACATATCCAGCGGGAACATAATGTTCTCTTCCACCGTAAGGGAATCAAAAAGCGCACTTCCCTGGAATACTGTTCCGATTTCAGAACGGAGGTGCTGTTTTTCGTCCCTGGTCATTGTATTAATATCCCTTCCGTCAAAAAGGATTTCTCCTGATGATGGCTGATACACATTCAGTAAACTTTTCAGGAAAACCGTTTTTCCGGATCCACTCTGCCCAATGATCAGGTTTACCTTTCCCTTATCAAATGATGTTGAAATTCCCTTAAGTACTTCAACTTCATCAAAACTCTTCTTAAGATCTTTTACCTCAATCATCAGCTTAATATTAATTGGGTTAAAATTAATTCCGAAATGATAATAAATACCATCGTCCACACTACAGCCTGTGTACTCGCTCTACCTACTTCAAGTGATCCTCCCTTTACATTATATCCGAAATAAGAAGGAACTGTAGCAATGATAAAAGCGAACACAATGGTTTTAATAAATGCATAATACACAAATAAGTTTGGCATATACATCTGGATACCTACAATATAATCATTCTCCGTCCAGTTACCCGTCAGGACACCTGCAAGATATCCGCCTCCGATACCGAATACGATACTGATGGCAATAAGCAGGGGATTGAAAATGATGCAGGCAATGATTTTAGGAAATATCAGGAAATTGGGAGAATTCACCCCCATAATATCCAATGCGTCGATTTGCTCGGAAACCCTCATGGTTCCTATACTGGATGCAATATATGATCCTACTTTACCTGCCAGGATAAGGCTGATAATGGTGGGTGAGAATTCCAGAACCAAAACCGCTTTTGTAGCATATCCTACAAAAGAAGGCGGAATAGGGAAAGAGGAAGAATCAAAGTTATTGAACATCTGGATCGCGACTACAGCTCCCACAAATATGGAAGTGAAGATTACCAACCCAAAAGAATTGACGCCAAGATCATTGATTTCTCTCATGAACAGCTTCCAAAAAACCCTCATTTTCTGGGGCTTCTGCAAGGATTTACCTAGAAGGATAATGTATTCTCCTACTGCTGTGAAAAACTTTTTTAACATGCTGCTAAATTAGACTTTTTTTATTTAATTAAGGTTAAGGCTCAGTGGAATGCCTGAGGTTTCTTTAACCTTAGAAGCAAATATGATTCCTCAATCATATTCTTTATCTTTTGTTTGCTTTATTTTGCGTTTTTATCGCCACCGATCACCAGGAAAAAGGTTTTTAAAATAATAACCAGATCAAGCACAAAACTCCAGTTTCTTACATAGAATGTGTCTGCAAGAATACGTTTTTTCATTTCTACCTCCACATCTCCATAATCTCCACGAAGTCCGCTTACCTGGGCCAGTCCCGTGATTCCAGGCGATACCATGCTCCTTAAACTGTATCTCCCTATTTTAGGCCTATAAAAATTGTCGACGGCCAGCATATGCGGTCGGGGACCAACAATAGACATTTCGCCCTTCAGAACATTAACGAACTGGGGAAGCTCGTCAAGGCTTGTTTTCCTTAAGAATTTTCCGATTTTGGTGATCCGGACATCGTTTTCCGCTGTAGTTTTTGTAGCTGATTCATTATTAACGATCATCGTTCTGAATTTCAGGCATGAAAATACTTCTTCGTGGAAGCCGTACCTCTTTTGAACAAAAAAAACAGGTCCTTTTGATGTTGTTTTTATTAAAAGGGCGATGATTGGGAACAGCCAGGAACATACTAAAACCAATATGGTGATAGAAAAAACGATATCGAAACTTCTTTTAACCAGAAAATTAGAATAATAATCCAGAGGATATTTTGCCTGGCTGAGAACCGGCTGCGTCTGAATGTACCCCAGATCATACAGGAAAAAATCGCTTTGTGTAATGCTGGGAATCAGGGAGACGTGAACTTTATTGTCTTCGGCAAGGCGGAAGATCTCGGTTTCTACATTTTCAGTGAAATGGTTCTCCGTAGATAAAAACAGGGTGTGAATCCCATTTTTCTTCCAGAAGCTAACCAGTTCATGCGGACTGATGTCAGATTTATCGTATTCAAATATTTTGTATCCGTAGTCCTTCCTGTCCTGGAATATAGTCTTTAATATCTCTGTAGATCCCGTTTCTCCCAGGAACATTACATTTCTATAATTGATCCCCAGTGAGCGGAAATATTTTATAGTAAAATAAATGACCGATTTGGAAAGGAAAATAAAGAAAAAAAGATAAAACGAAAGCCAGTAAATATCCGAATTAAAAAATACATTTTTGCTCACTTTACCAATAAGCAGAACGCCGAATATAAAAGTAAGGAAATGGATGAGAAGACGTTCCAGAAACAGGGTATAGGTAAGGTTCCTCTGAACATTATAAATTTTTGTCCTGCCGCTCAGCAGCATCCAGAACAAAAACAGCAATATCAGGGAAAAAATATTCTGATACCAGGTTTCTTCATGGTATTTTAAAGGCTCGTTCCGGCTTATAAAAAAGAATATAAAGATAGATGCAATAACCAAAAGGTCAAGCAAAATAATAATCGATTTCAGGTATCTAGAGTATCGAATTCTCTGCATCTATCGGTGTTATAACGGATACGAAGAGCTAATGTACATAATTTTTGCGGTATATTCCGGGATTCTATGAATATTATAAACTTTTGACCTGCTACTTAAGTATTTGAGACAAAAAAACAATCATATGAATAAAAAATATACTGATCCCGCATTTCTGTGAATTAAAAAATGATCTACGGAATATTCAGGTACTTATGGGTCTGAACCGACGCCTGCCATTCCGGATGAGCCAGAATAAAATCAGTGATTTTTGGATACATTTCATCGCGTTTGCTCCATTCACTCTGCATATACAGCTTACAGCCGGCAGAAACCTTTGCGGCCTGCTCCTGTGCGAAGGTAAAATCATGCTGATTGAATATGATCACTTTAAGCTCGCTTGCTTTCTGATAGATTTCTTCTTTTGGAAGTCCTGTTTTTTTAGGTGAAAGTGTAATCCAGTCGATTTGCCCGCTCATCGGATAGGCTCCAGAGGTTTCAATATGGATGGTGCATCCCAGCTCTTTTAATTTTCCTGTCAGGATATCAAGATTCCACATTAATGGCTCTCCTCCTGTTAAAACAATTGTCTTACAATGTTTTGCTGCAGTTTCGGCAATTTCCTCTGCATTCATCAGCGGATGTAAGTTGGGATCCCAGCTTTCTTTCACATCGCACCAGTGGCACCCGACATCGCAGCCTCCCAATCTGATGAAATAGGATGCTTTTCCGGTGTGTGCACCTTCTCCCTGTAAAGTGTAAAAATGCTCCATCACAGGGAGCATTTTACCTTCTTTTAATAAAATATCTTCTTCTTTGTTCATTTTAAAATTAGTCGTTATAGACCGAAGTTTTGTATGCGATGATGGTGTTTTTCATCAGCATGGCTCTGGTCATCGGGCCTACTCCTCCCGGTACCGGTGTGATCCAGCTTGCTTTGGCTGCACAGCTGTCAAAATCCACATCGCCGGCAAGGTAATAGCCTTTTGGTGAATCATCATCTACTCTTGTAATTCCTACATCTACGATTACTGCTCCGTCTTTGATCATATCTCCTTTTAAGAAATGAGGATCTCCCAAAGCGGTAATAACGATATCTGCTTTTTTAGTATACTCTTCAATATCTTTGGTATAAGAGTGTGTTAAAGTCACGGTAGAGTTCCCCGGGAAGTCTTTTCTTCCCATCAGGATGCTCATAGGTCTTCCTACGATTTTACTTCTCCCGATAATCACACAGTCTTTTCCTTTGGTTTCAATATTGTATCTTTCCAAAAGTGTCAAAATTCCGAAAGGGGTAGCAGGAAGGAAAGTATCCATTTCCAAAGCCATTTTTCCAAAGTTTTCAGGGTGGAAGCCATCCACGTCTTTCCTTGGATCAATAGCCATAATGATTTTTTCCTGATCGATCTGATCCGGTAAAGGAAGCTGAACGATGAAACCGTCTACTTCTTTGGATTTATTCAGTTCGTCAATTTTTTCCAGCAGTTCAGATTCGGAAACTGTGCTTGGAAATTTTAAAAGGGAAGAACGGAATCCTACTTCTTCACAGTCTTTTACTTTGCTGTTTACATAGGCTTTGCTTGCTCCGTTGTTTCCTACAAGAATAGCTACCAGATGAGGTGCTCTTTTCCTGCCTTCAAGGATTTTTTCCACTTCAGCCTTGATCTCTGCTTTTATTTCTTTGGATACTTTAAGTCCGTCAAGAATTTCTGCCATTTTTACTTTTTTACTTTATTTAGATTTTATTGAATACAACAATATCCTGGAATTCATCTGCCCCTTCCTTTTCTACATCGGTTCTCCAGAATCCTCCTTTTATGGTGGTTACTTTTAATCCAGCTTCGGCAGCCATCTGATTCAGCAAAGGAATGCTTACGGCAATATTGGCCGCGGTTACCTTGTCATCCATCAGCCTGTAGCCTTCATACTGGTGGGGAAACGGCATGGTGCCGAATTCCTTTTTGGTTTCATCATACAGAAAAAATGTAGCCAGGCATTGGCCGTCACTTTTTAAAACCCTGCTGATTTCGCTAAGGTATCTTTTGATCTCAGGTATCTGCATATGGGTGAAAACCGAGAACAGGAATGCTTTGTCAAACTGGGCATCATGATAAGGAAATGTAAAATGCTCCGCTTTTTGGCTGAACGTATTGTACAGATCATTATAAATCGGAGTGAATTTGAATTTAAAATTCGGATGCTTGTTACCAATGTGTTTATTACACCAGTTAATTCCTTTTTCTACCGCATCAAAACCATCATAGATTCCTTTGTCGAGAACCTCTGTAAGGGCTACTGCCGTTCTTCCGATTCCGCATCCCACATCCAGAACGTGATCTGTATTTTGCAGTCCGATATATTTTTTAAGGGCATTTACCTGCCGGATACCATGGGGAATGAAATCGCTGCCGCCTACATAAATATCTCCTTTTTTAGGCTCGTTTTTGGATCTTTTTCCGGTAAGTCCGTCGTAGAGGTCTATCGGGAAATAATAGATCTTTCTCCCCAAAAGCCTCAGGCTGGGAGGAAGTTTATAATAATATGACCTTAATGCGGACATTGGCTATTTATTTCCTTTATAATAATTGATCAGTCCGTTCGTGGAACTGTCATGAGAACTGATAGTCTCACCGTTTTCAAGTTCCGGAAGGATTTTGTTGGCTAAAACTTTTCCTAATTCCACTCCGAACTGGTCGAAGCTGAAAATATTCCAGATCACTCCCTGAACGAAGATCTTGTGTTCGTATAATGCGATTAACTGTCCTAATGAAAAAGGAGTTAATTCCTTGAATAAGATAGAGTTGGTAGGGGTGTTTCCGTGAAAGACTTTATAATTTAAAAGTCTGTCGATTTCTTCCTCGCTTTTCCCCTCATTCTTTAATTCCTGTTCTACTTCTTCTTCAGATTTTCCGAAGGCAAGTGCTTCAGTCTGGGCAAAAAAGTTGGCTAAAAGTTTCGGCTGATGATCAGAAACCGCATTGCTGCTTTTTGCATAAGCGATAAAATCAGCAGGAATAAGTTCCGTTCCCTGATGGATAAGCTGGTAGAAGGCATGCTGTCCGTTTGTTCCAGGTTCTCCCCAGATGATAGGGCCTGTTTCATATTCCACGAACTCACCGTTTCTGTCAACGCATTTCCCGTTGCTTTCCATATCTCCCTGCTGAAGATAGGCTGCAAATCTGTCCAGATATTGTGAATAAGGAAGAATTGCATAGGTAGTTGCAGCATAGAAATTACGGTACCAGATTCCTAAAAGTCCCATTATAACCGGGATGTTTTCAGAAAAATCTGCCGTCTGGAAATGCTGGTCGGTATCATAGGCTCCTTTTAAAAGCTGCTCGAAATTGTCATAGCCTACTGCGAGAACAATGCTCAGGCCGATAGCGCTCCAGAGAGAGTATCTTCCTCCAACCCAGTCCCAGAATTCAAAGATATTTTCTTCTGCAATACCGAATTTTTTAACTGCTTCAACGTTAGTGGATAAGGCTACGAAATGTTTGGCCACATCTTCTTGTTTTCCTGCTTTCAGGAACCAGTCTTTTGCCGAATTGGCATTGGTCATGGTTTCCTGGGTGGTAAAAGTTTTGGAAGCAATGATGAAGAGTGTGGTTTCAGGATTAAGGGTTTTAACCGTTTCAGCAATGTGATTTCCGTCAACATTTGAAACGAAATGAACGTTTAATCTTGTCTTAAAATGCTTTAAAGCCGAAACAACCATTACCGGTCCAAGGTCTGAACCTCCGATCCCGATGTTAACCACATCGGTAATTTCTTTGCCGCTAAAGCCTTTATGTTCTCCTGAAATAACTTTTTCAGAGAAAGCTTTCATGTGGTCAAGGACTCTTCTGATCTGCGGTTTGATGTTTTCACCGTCCACGATGATCTCTTTATCTGAAAAATCCCTTAAAGCGGTATGTAAAACGGCTCTTCCTTCTGTTTCATTGATCTTATCACCGGAAAACATTTTAGAGATAGCGTCTTTCAGCTGGCATTCGTTGGCCAGATTAAGCAACAGCTCTTTAGTTCTTGAATCGATCAGGTTTTTAGAATAATCAAAAAGGAAATTGTCTTTCTGCAGAGAGAATTCATTAAAACGATTCGGATTGTACTGGAAAAGACTTCTCATATCAAAGTCGTTGCCTGCAAAATGTTCGTCAAGAGCTTTCCAGCTGTTGGTATGTATAGGATTTATTTTTGATAACATATTTTTAGAATTATATTGATTCAGGAGATGACAGCGGATCAGAAAAATCAAAACCCATATCATTTTATTTCTGATCTGCAAATTTAAGGAAAAATAAAACCTCAGATAAATTTGAGCGTGATAAATAACAATTTTTTAAAAAAAAGGAAACCCCGGAACAAATCTGAGGTTTCATGGTTATTGTTAGTGGAAGGAATTAAGAAATTATTCGTCTGTTTCGTTCAGGATGTTTTCAAGGTGTTTAGCCTGCCGTCCGTAAATATATTTCGTCCATAAAACGATATTAACGACTATCGCTATTGTTCCGACAAGAACACTTATAATCAAAGCCCGCTGATAAGAATCTGTCATATTTTCAAGAGACATTCCTTTTTTAGACAGAATCTTATAGAATTCCATACCTAATGTGATCATAAAATGAGGGAGTAGCAGGAACCCAAATGACTGGTATCTTTCCATATTGAGTTTCAGTTCGTGGTAAATCTTCCAGAGACTGTTTTTAGTATTTCCCGTATATAGTCCGGTTTGCTTATAAAATTTATAAAATCCGTACATATAATAGGAGGAAATAACTACCAGCATAGCATAAGACGTGTAGTAGATAATATACTGCGACGATGGAAAATGCAGCAGTTGCGGAAAAAATGCAATAAGAACGATAGCCATAACCTGCATTGGAAATTCCGATTTCATGCTTTTACGGATCTTTTCTATGGGGTGCTTGCTTTTCTTTAGCTGTTCTATGGTGTTGGGAATATGGACGCTGCTGCCATCCTCATTATTCCACTGTTCTTTTAATTGATCAAAATTCATAACCTGATTTTTTTATGATTTGCTGTATTTTTTCTTTGGTTCTGTTTAGTTTTACACGGGCATTTCCTTCGCTCAGTCCTAAATGGTCACCAATTTCCTTATGAGACATTCCTTCCATAAAATAGAAGATAACAGCCTTTTCAAGGGGTTTAAGTTTCTGGACTGCGCTGTAGAAAATTTCCAGCTGCCTGTCCTTTGATGGATTGTAGTCTTCATGCTGGATTTCAAAATGTTGGGGAACCTCCGCTTGATTATTTGTCCGGCGCTTCTCTTTTTTCAGATAGGTAATGGCGGTATTGATGGCAACCCGGTACATCCATGTGGAAAATTCACTGTTACCCTTGAAGTTCTGGTAAGATTTCCAGAGCTGGATCAGGATTTCCTGCTGAAGGTCTTCCTGGTCTTCCGCCGAATCGGCATAGATACGGGAAGTCTTATACAGAATGCCTTTGTGCCGGTTGACAAGTGTTAAAAAAACATTTTCAGTTTGACTGCTCACAATGATTCATGGTTTGGTTAGTTTATAAGCTGCAAATCCCAATTGTATAAAGTTTTTCATATGATTAAGTTTTTTGGTTTTCCTATTCTTTTAAATAGTAGGTAAGGCGAGCGCTGTCAATGTTACACTTTTTTTCAAAAAAATAAAAAACCTCCCAAAAAAGGAGGTCAGTAAAATCTAAAATTATGATGATAACCAATTGGTTAGGATAGCTTATTGTTCATGGGTCTTTGTGTGTGCTGGCTGGGTTGGTTTTCTTTTTCTCAAAAAGTATAATATAATACCTAAGATTAATATAAGAGGCCAAACAGTAATGAGTCCTACGGCAATCTTTTGGATCAGGTAAAATCCTTCTACAAAAGCATTTTTGGCATCATATATAAAATTGAACTTATATTTATGATCAATATTCCGGGTATTGGTTACCGCAATTTCTGCAATGCGAAGCTTCGGTTCTTTAATGTAAATATCTACAGTGCTGTATTTTATATTGTCTGCAGTATCCATGTTGGCAAGTTGCTGCAGATTTCCCTCCGTCATATTATCGTTGTCCAGTTTTACTTTGTCTTTATTTGCTTTCAGCTGATCGATATTTTCACTGGTCTTTTTTATTCTTTTTTCTTCCATTTCTGCATACCTGATGTTTGAGGTAACATCTTCAGCATTAATATTCCTGAAATTCAGAAAAAGCTTTTTATCATTAATGAGGGTAAGAAGCTCTCCTAATCTTTCTGTAGGAACCCTTACCTGCATTGCGTTTTCGCTCTGGTATTTTTTGATCAGCATGGCCTCATCACCGGAAGTATTGTAAGTATCCTCTGAAATGACGTTGCTATGGAGATTGCTGTGGGTTACAAATCCTCCCAAATCCTGAACAGTTTTTTCAATAGAAATTGTTGCTTCGTAAACATCCTTTACCTCCATATTTACATCAGCCGTTTTAATGAACTGTTTGTCTTTTACGGTCATACTCGCTGCCGACGATATACTGTCTGAGACAGCTATAGCTGCAGAATCTGTACTACCGTAATCTGCCCGTTCAGTATTAGCTATCTCGCCTTTTTTACATGAATAGATTCCTAATAAAAGAACTGCTGACAGGGATAATTTAATGTAAGTCGTTTTCATAGTGTTGATTTTTTGTGGGTTTCTTTAAGCCAAAGTTCCGTCAGGATCTTTTGTAACGTTTGAAAATCAGGCGTAAAAAGTTTGTAAAGAAATATTTCTGTTTTAATGAGTTGTAAATCTGTGTTTTGTAAAATAAATGGGTACAGAATGACTTGTTTTCGGAGCAGTTTTTGCTTAACTTTTACAAATCAATCCCAAAATATTACTATGTCAAATACCTTTTCCAAAATCAGAAACGCAATAGAATTATTCAGATCCATAGATTTTGATCAGTTGAGTGCTATTTCTCAAAAAGTTGATCTGCCGAAATTGATGCAGAATTTTTCCAAGCTGGATGATAAGCAGCTGAACGGAATGATGAAAATGCTTGATCCCAATAAGAAAAAACGGGAGCTTCCTCCAATCGATGGTGATTTTTATGATATCTACCATACTTTAACCCCGGAACAGCGGGAAATACAGCTAAAGGTGAGAGCCTTCATGGAAAAAGAAGTGAAGCCTTTGGTGAATCATTACTGGCTCAGGGACGAATTTCCCTTCGAACTGATTCCGAAATTCCAGAAACTGAATATCTGTGGAGTAACTTATGAAGGATACGGCTGTCCCGGAATGCCTTTTCTGATGGAAGGAGTTATTGCTATGGAAATGGCAAGAATTGATGCTTCGATAGCTACATTTTTCGGAGTACAATCCGGGCTTGCCATGGGTTCTATCTATATCTGCGGATCAGCAGAGCAGAAGCAGAAATGGCTTCCCCAGATGCAGAAATTTGAAAAAATCGGAGCTTTCGGACTTACAGAACCCGAAGTAGGATCCGGGGCAGCAGGAGGCTTAACCGTAACCTGTAAGAAAACACCGGAAGGCTGGATACTGAACGGACAGAAAAAATGGATCGGTAACGCAACATTTGCTGATCTGGTTATTATCTGGGCAAGAGATCTTGATAGCGGAGAAGTAAAAGGATTTATTGTAGAAAAAGATAATCCCGGCTATTCCGTTGAAAAAATCAAAGGAAAAATGGCATTGAGAATCGTTCAAAACGGACTGATTACTTTAAAAGACTGTCTTGTAACCGAAGAAAATCGTTTACAAAATGCCAATTCATTTAAAGATACCGGAAAAGTTTTACGGATGACCAGAGCGGGAGTAGCCTGGATGGCAACCGGTTGTGCAAGGGGTGCTTATGAAAGTGCTTTGCAATATACCAGAACCAGGGAACAGTTTGGGAAACCTATTGCCTCTTTCCAGATGATTCAGGGGCATCTGGTGGAAATGCTTTCAAACCTTACTGCGATGCAGACTATGGTTTTCCGTCTGTCTGAGATGCAGGATGAAGGAATTCTGAAAGATGAGCACGCCTCGCTGGCCAAAGTTTTCTGTACCTTGAGAACCAGAGATATTGTGTCCAGAGCCAGAGAGGTAATGGGAGGTAACGGTATTCTGCTTGAATATGATGTGGCAAGGTTTGTGGCAGATGCTGAAGCCATTTACTCCTATGAAGGCACAAAAGAGATCAATTCCCTGATTGTGGGAAGATCTATAACAGGATTCAGTGCATTTGTATAAAGATAGCAGGTTGCAGATGACAGGTATCAGGTGATATGCGCTGCACTACCTGTCACCTGTCATCTAAAATCTTTTAACTGATTAAAGCCTTATACTTTTCTCTGTTATCAATAATTGCCCAGATGTTAATGAGAAACATCACTACGGCTATGATCACTCCTGTCTGGTTAGGATCTCTGTAGACATTGTGAAGGAATATTCCTACCATTACAGGAAGGATAATGATAGCACCCAAAGCTCTGGTCTTCGGAAAGATAAACAGAATTCCTCCAATGACCTCTACAGCTCCCACTAAAGGCAGCAGCCAGCCGATTTCTGCGAAAGCAGCAAAAATCTTCACCTGTTCAGGAGTAAGCTTTGGCATTGGATTATAATGGAAAAACTTATCCAGACCGGCATTGATAAATACCAGTGCGAATAAAAGACAAAGAATAAATTTAACGATTTTCATAATTGTTGATTTTACATCAAATGTACTATAAAAATGGTATTCGTTGATTTATTTATAAATAATTTTGTTGATTTTTTCAGTTTTACCCTATAATTTCACATGTTATTCTATTGTGAATTAATATATTTGATATACAAACCAAACTAAACAAAGTATTATGCTGAAAAATTTTCAAAAATTAGATCGTGAAAATTTAAAAAGAATTAATGGAGGCGGAGGCAAGCCTCCTATCTGCGATATCGGACCTGTAGGATGTCCTTGCATAATTCCACCGGGTGACCCTTGTCTGGGAGGTGGAGGTGGCGGCACTAATCCGGGGGATAACCTGGGATACTGTCCAGACAACCAATCTTATATTCCATGCGACCAGGTATGCCCAAGTGGGATGAGCCCATTCTGTGCATTATAAAATTAAAGGCTGCTCTCAATAACTGAGACAGCCTTTTTTATTTTACAAGCTTATATTTTATTACTAATTACTTATTGCTCATTACCTATAATTAATCAGTCCATTTCCTTAATGGTAATATTCTTGGAAATCTTATAGCTTTTCTTCTTTTTATCAGGCTTTTCCTCTTCACCAAGCAATTTTCCCCAGGGTTTTAAACCTTCCACTCTTTCAAAAATAATTTTAATGATGGCAATAGCCGGAATACAGAGAAACATTCCTGCAATTCCCCAAAGATGCTCTCCTAAAATAATACCGATAAAAGAAAATAAAGCGTTGATCTTTACTTTGGAACCTACAACAAACGGCAGCACAATATTTCCGTCAATAATATGCACAGCAATATACCCGATAGCTACATAGATGCAGGTAGAAGGTGTACCGGTTGCAAACGCGATAAAGCAAGATATTAAAAGAGAAATACAGATTCCCAGATAAGGAATTACGTTCAGCAGGCCTGTAAGGACAGCCAGAAGTATAGCGTATTTTACCCCAAGAACGGTAAGGAGGATGGAGCAAAGAATGGATACAATCAGAACCTGCAGGCAAAGGCCGAAAATATATTTCTTCGTCATCACCCGGATTTCGGTAACTACTTCCTGGACACTTGCCTTATGCTTTTCATTAAAAACAGTTACAATGAAATTATTGAGAACCCTTCTATAGTTCAGAATAAAAATAAAAAACAGCGTAAAAAATACAATAAAGCCAAAACCGCTCGAAAATATTCCGAAAGTAAAACCGAGGATTACCCCTGAAGAGGATAATAATTTATTGAGCCCCTGATTAATATAATCAAGCTGTTCATCTATTTTTACATTGAATGTTTTCGAAATCCAGTGCTGCAGATTGCTGAAAACAGTCGTCATCTGTTCCCGGAGATGAGGAAGGTCCTTACTGAAATCCGAAAGCTGTGATCCGAAAAAATAAATAAGCCCCGCTAAAATGGCCAGCATGATGAATACTGAAGTCATTGTAGATATGGATCTTGGAAATCTCAACCTTCTTTCCATAAATGTGGCAGCCGGCAGAAACAGCATTGCCATTAAAAAGGCCAGGAAAAAAGGAGCTAAAATACTCTGTCCGAGTGCCAGAAGATACCCCAGGCCTATAATGGAAATTACTACAAGCGTTAGATTAACAAGAAAAGGGAGTCTAAGAAAATTCATATTTTTTTCAAATCTGTTGTATAAAAATAAGAAAACCCTTCCATTTGAAAGGTGTTTTTGGCTTAATTAACATAATTCTTTTAACAAAATAAATGCCGTAATCCGGAAGTGTGGTATGTTTGTTATAATTACCGCTATTCCGAACTTTCAATTTTTGAATTGAATGATAAAAAAACGCGCCCCAAAAATCTGAGACGCGTTTCCTTATTGAGAGTTGATATGTTGTTATTTTTCGATGGCAAAGTCGATGACCTCTTCCATCCTGTTCACATAGTGTACCGTCAGGTTTTTCAGGTAATCCTTTTTAATTTCTTCCACATCTTTTCTGTTAGCCTCACACAGGATTACTTCTTTGATTCCGGCTCTGGTTGCAGCAAGAAGTTTTTCCTTAATTCCGCCTACGGGAAGTACTTTTCCTCTTAATGTTATTTCTCCCGTCATCGCAAGATGAGGTTTTACTTTTTTATTCTTAAACGATGAAACCATGGAGGTCAGCATGGCAATACCGGCCGACGGTCCGTCCTTTGGTGTTGCACCTTCCGGAACGTGAACGTGAATATTCTTTTTTTCTATCTCTTCCTGTGGTATTCCCAGCTCATCATGTTTGGCTTTAATGTATTCCAGAGCGATGGTTGCAGACTCTTTCATCACAGTTCCCAGGTTTCCGGTCATCGTAAGACTTCCTTTTCCGTTGCTCAGGATACTTTCGATATATAAAATATCTCCACCTACACTTGTCCAGGCAAGACCTGTTACCACGCCGGGTACTCCGGTAATTTCGGAAAGGCTTTTCGGTCTTGGAACTCCCAGGATTTCGTCTATTTTTTCAACGGTGATCTTCGGATCATATTCTTTCATAAGAGCGGTCTGAAGAGCAACCCATCTTGCAATGGAAGCAATCCTTTTTTCAAGGGTTCTTACTCCGCTTTCTGAAGTGTGTGCTTCAATAATATGCTTAAGTTCAGCATTTCCGAGCTTAAATGACTTGGTATCCAAACCATTTTCTTCCTGCTGTTTTTTAATAAGATGTCTTTTTGCAATCTCCGTTTTTTCCTCCATGGTATATCCGGCAATCTGAATGATCTCGGTTCTGTCCAGAAGAGGAGTCTGGATCGTGGAAAGTGAATTGGCTGTGGCAATAAACATTACTTTAGACAAATCATAACCCATTTCCAAGAAGTTATCATAAAAAGCTTTATTTTGCTCAGGATCAAGAACTTCCAAAAGAGCGGAGCTCGGATCGCCATGAAGGCCTTGCCCGATCTTGTCAATCTCATCAAGTACGATCACAGGATTGGAAGTACCTGATTTTTTGATCGACTGTAAAATTCTCCCGGCCATTGCGCCAATATACGTTTTTCTGTGACCGCGGATCTCACTTTCGTCATGGAGTCCGCCAAGGGATAATCTTACGTATTTTCTTCCCAAAGCATCAGCAACGGATTTTCCTAAAGAAGTTTTTCCTACTCCCGGAGGCCCTACCAGCAATAGGATAGGGGATTTCATGTTGTTTTTTAATTTCAAAACAGCCATGTGTTCCAGGATTCTTTTTTTGATGTCCTCAAGTCCGAAATGAGCTTTGTCTAAGATCTTTTCAGCTTTCGCAATATCAAAAACATCTTTTGTATAGGTTTCCCACGGAAGATCCGTAAAGAAATCAAGATAATTTCTCTGAACATTATAGTCCGGAGCATTCGGGTTTTGGCGTTGCAGCCTGTTGATCTCCTTCTGGAAATGATCTTCTACTTCCTGGCTCCATTTTTTAGTCTTTGCTTTATTAATAAGATCTTCCACATCACTTTCCGGACCGCCTCCAAGTTCATCCTGGATGGTTCTGATCTGTTGGTTCAGGAAGTATTCTCTCTGCTGCTTATCAAGGTCTTTTGAAGTTTTCTGATGGATCTGGTTTCTTAATTCCAGCTTTCTGAAATCTTCATGCATCATTTCATAGCACTTTTTGGCCCGTTCCATAAGACTTTTCTCTTCAAGCAGCTTTTGCTTTGACGGAGAAGGGAAACTGGCATTGGTACAGATGAAATTCAAAAGATCATCATTGTTATTGATATTCTTGATCGCAAAATTCGCAGCATTCGGAATATTAGGATCAAGTTCTATGATTTTTAAAGCTAATTCTTTAATATTTTCAAGTAAAGCTTCATATTCTTCCTTATTTTTCGGCTGGGAATCTTTCAGTTTGCTGATCTCCGCTTTAAAATAAGGTTGGCTTTCTACAATCTTTTTGATTTTGAATCTGTGGAAACCTTTGGTAATAGCTGTAATATTACCTTCAGGAAGCTTAATGATCTTAATAATCTTGGCAAGTGTACCGGTCTGGTATATATCTTTCTCGGCGGGCTGCTCCAGATCTGAATTTTTCTGGCTTACAATTCCGATGAAATCACCATTTTTCTGTGCCTCTTCAAGAAGCTGTATCGATGTTTTTCTTCCGGCAGTAATAGGAATTACCACGTTGGGAAACATGACCATATTTCTTACAGGAAGTATAGGGAATATTATCTGTTCGGAATTCTTATCGGTTTCCGAAAAGTCTGAAAGATTGATCTCTTCCGCTACAATGTCAAATCCATCGCCGATCATTTCCTCTAAACTCATATCTTCAAATTCTGTCATACTTATATAAAATGACAAATTGTCATTTTCGTTTTAAATCGTTAAAATGAAATCTTACAATATGCCCTGAAAACGTGTGGCATATTATAGTTCTCTAAATTGCACAATACCTATGCCATTTGTTTTTTGCTAAAAAATATGGCCAAAATTTCCTTTTTTTAATAATCTTTCATTTTAAAAATTAAAATAAAGGACTTCCGCTTCTCTAATTTCTTAAAAATGTGTATTTTCGCAAACTGATAAAAAACTATAATATATAAAATGGCAATTTTAGGACAGATTAGGAGTAAGCCTTGGCTTTTGATGGGAGTGATTGCATTGGCGCTTTTAGCGTTTTTGGTAAACCCCGATAGCATCGACAAGGTTTTTGGAAAAAATCCTGATGTTTTAGGAAAAGTAAACGGTGAGAAAATCACCCGCGAAGAGTTCAATGATCAGCTTTTCGTACTGCAGCAGCAGGCTGAACAGCAAGGCCGTCCAAAAACGGGACTTGAAGAGCAGGCTTGGCAGTTACTTGTACAATCTAAACTTATCAAGCAGCAGTTTGAAAAATTAGGCTTTGAAATGACGGATGATTATTTCTGGAGTCAGATCCAGTATGATCAGATGTTTGCCCAGAACAAACAGTTCTTTGATGAGAAAGGTAATTTTAAAACTCAAGAGCTTAAAAAAGAAATTGAAACATTAAAGAGCACCAGCCCTGAAGGGTACAACCAGTGGTTGAAAACCAGAAAAACTGTGGAGTACAGACTGATGGCAAGACAGGTGTTTACTAATATTTCTGCAGGGATCACTACTGGTAAGAAAGAAGCTGAAGAGCTTATGAAGCAGAGAGACCAGTTAGCGGATATCGATTTTGTGAAGATCGACTATGCGGCTTACCTTCAGAAAACGAAGATTAATGTGACAACAGCAGATCTTGAAAACTATATCAAGCAGCACCCTGTAATGTTCAAAGCTGAACCAAGCAGAAACATCGGAATTGTATATTTCCCTTCTACACCTAGCCCTGCAGATGATGCAGCAACTCAGAAAGAGATCAATAAACTTTTTTCAGCAGGTACGGATGCAAGCGGAGGTACAGAAAACTTCCAGAATACAAAGAACGACTCAATGTTCGTAATGGCAAATTCTGATATGCCGTTTAACAATCAGTATTTATCACCTGCCCAATTGCCTCCGACTATCAGGGAACAAATTCCATCTGCAGCTATAGGACAGACTTTCGGACCTTATAAAGAGCAGAATCTATATGTAGTTTCAAAACTTTTGGATAAAAAGACTTCAGATTCTACATTGTCAAGACATATCCTGATTGCTTTCAAAGGAAGCCCTGCAGGAGAAGGAGTAACAAGAACTAAAGAGCAGGCTAAGAAACTGGCAGATTCTATAGGGGCTATTGTAAAAGCAACTCCTGCTAAATTTACAGAATTCCTGAAACTTTCTAACGACCCTAACTCTGCAGCACAAGGAGGAAGCTTAGGTTGGACAACTCCGGAAACACCTTTCGTTCCTGAGTTCCTTACCTATCTGGCAAACAACCCGAAAGGCGCTACAGGAGTAGTAGAAACACAGTTTGGATACCATATCATCAATATTGAAGATAAAAAAGCCGGAGCGATGAGCTATAAGGTAGCTAATCTTGTGAAAGAAGTAAAACCTTCAGACGCTACAGAAGCTGAAGCTGATAAAAAAGCAAGAAGATTCATCCAGCAGGTACAAGGGAAATCTTTCAACGATTTCGTGAATATTGCCAAAAAAGGAAACTATCAGTTCTCCAATCCTAAAGCAGCCAAAAGATTTGATGGCCAGCTTCAGGGACTTGGTACAGATAAAGACGGAGAAATCTTGGCATGGGCTTTCGATAAGAAAAGATCCAAAGGAGATACTGAATTCTTTACGGTAGAAGGTACAGGAGATAAAATTGTAGCTTACCTTAACGGAAAACAGGAAGCAGGTCTTGCAGATCCTGAATCTGTAAGAGATCAGATTGAAGTGATTGTTAAAAATAAACTGGCTGCAAAACAGATTTCTGATAAAATTGCGGGCGCTAAAGCTTCAAACTTAGACCAGATTGCTAAAATGTTTGCTTCAACCAAGCAGGCTGCTCAGGTTAATATGCTTAACCCTTCAGTAGCAGGAGCTATGGAACCTAAAGTTGCCGGTGCTGCTTTTGGGGTTGCAAAAGGAAAATTATCAAACCCTATTGAAGGAGGTACTGGAGTTTATGTTTTGATCAAAAAATCAGAAACTGTAAACAAGCAGCCGGGTGACCTTAAGCAGTTTACAGAATCTATTACCCAGAGAAATGCAGGAATGTTCGGACAGGCTTGGATGAAGAGTCTTCAAGACAATGCAGATATCAAAGACTACAGAATCGAGATCTGGAACAAGCTGGGAAATCAGCAATAGTAAGAAATTAATTTTTACAGATATAAAGCGGCAGAATTTTCTGCCGCTTTTTGTATTTAACGCAGAACAATAAAGAAAAAGATTAATTTAAAATGTGTTATATTTGCTCATTAGAAAAAATTTAGCAAGTGAAGTTGAGTAAAGAATTAAAAGCTGGTGTGATTGCACTTTTAGCTGTTGTAGGCTTTGTGTTGTTGTTTCAATTCATGAAAGGCAGAAGTCTTTTTACTACTGATAATATATTTTATGCAAAATACGATAATGTGGAAGGGCTTGCGCAGTCGTCCGCAGTTTCTATCAATGGTCTGAAAGTAGGTCAGGTTGATAAGATCATTCCTAAAACAGCAAAAGACGGAAAGATCAGTTTTGTGGTAAAAGTTACAGTGGATGACAAATTTGAGTTTTCCAAAAATTCAACCCTTGAAATCTTTGAGCCTGGCCTGATGTCAGGAAAAGAAATGAGAGTAAACCTTGTGTACGGAGGTCCTACTGCAAAAGATGGAGATACCTTACAGGGCGCTTTCAAACTGGGAACTTTGGGAAGCCTTTCCTCTCAGGTAGGTCCGGTTAAGGATCAGCTGCAAACTGTTTTACACCGTGTAGACTCACTGATGGCCAATGCCAATCAGTTGGTGGACGGGCAGAACAGAGCCGAGATCAAAGCATTGTTAGCCAATCTTAACAAAACAGTAGGTGCCTTACAAACAACAGCAGGAAGCGTAAATACCCTTGTAGGACATAATGATCCAAAGCTCCAGAAAGTACTTGATGATGCCAGCGTTACCATGCAGAGCGGAAAAGTAACCTTGGATAAATACGGGAACCTTGCAGAAAGTATTGATACCAAAAAGCTGAATGCTGCCATAGCAAGTTTAGATGCTACGGTAGGAAAGCTTAACCAGGTAATTGCTGGAGTTGATAACGGACAAGGAAGCTTAGGAAAACTAATGAAGGACGAGCAGCTTTACAATAACCTGAATTCTGCTTCCACAAATCTCAATTCATTGATTGAAGATATGAAGGCAAACCCTAAGCGATACATCAATTTCTCGGTTTTCGGTAAGAACAATAAAGACTAATCACCTTATGCAATACATCGATAACATTATTTTTCTGATCTTATTAATTGCAGGATTCGGGCTGTTTGCAAAAAGCCTGCAAAAGATCTACAGAAACATCAGGTTAGGAAGAGAAATCAACAGAAGCGACAGGAAAGCCGAGCGCTGGGAAACCATGGCCACAGTGGCAATGGGCCAGAGCAAAATGGGAAAACGTCCGGTAGCAGGTATCCTTCACCTTTTTGTATACGTAGGTTTTGTTATTATCAATATTGAGCTGATAGAAATTATTGTTGACGGAATCTTTGGAACCCACAGATTTCTGGCTTCCATTCTGGGAGATACTTTCTACAGTTTCTTTACGGCAACATTGGAGGTACTGGCTCTTTTAGTAATCATAGGCGTTGTTATTTTCTTTATCAGAAGAAATTTCTATGGTGTAAAAAGGCTTAACATGAAAGAGCTTTTCGGCTGGCCTAAAAACGATGCCAACTGGATTCTGGTCATAGAGTTCGCTCTGATGGTAGCTTTCTTTAGTATGAATGCTTCAGAATCTGTTTTGCAGGCAAGAAATGCAGAAGGCTTTCATCATATAGGTTCTTTCCCGGTAAGTGAAATGCTTTTTGTGCCCTTCCTGAATGTATTCAGTTTTGATAACGGATTCCTGATTTTTGTTGAAAGAAGCGCATGGTGGTTCCATTTTGTAGGGATTCTTTTCTTCATGAATTATCTGTATTACTCAAAACACCTTCATATTATTTTAGCTTTCCCAAGCACGTGGTTTGCTAATCTTGATAAAAAAGGAAAATTCAATAATCTGGATTCAGTTACAAAGGAAATCAAATTAATGATGGATCCTAACGCAGATCCTTATGCCGCTCCGGCTGAGGGAGATGCTGCAGATGTTCCGTCTAAATTTGGTGCAGAAGATATATTCGACCTAAATCAGGTACAGCTGCTGAATGCTTACTCATGTACAGAATGCGGAAGATGTACTTCCGTATGTCCTGCCAATATTACAGGTAAAAAGCTTTCTCCAAGACTGATTCTGATGAAAACAAGAGACAGGCTGGAAGAAGTAGGAAGAAATATCGACAAAAACGGAAAATTCGTAGATGACGGTAAGAAACTTCTGAACGATTATATTACCAAAGAAGAACTTTGGGCTTGTACTACATGTAACGCATGTACAGAAGCATGTCCGGTATTGCTGGATCCGCTTTCCATCATTTTTGAAATGAGAAGATTCCTTGTAATGGAACAGTCTGCTGCTCCTCAGGAACTGAATCTGATGATGACAAATGTGGAAAACAATGCTGCCCCTTGGCAGTATAACCAGGCAGACCGTCTGAATTGGGCCAATGAAAATTAGATAATTAATCAATTTGAGAATTTGAAAACTATACTTTTAATTCATTTTCAAATTTCCAAATTCTCACATTTTCAAATTGAAAAGAATGGATTTCAGTATAAAAACAATGGCAGAATACGCTGCCGAAGGAAAAGCCCCGGAAGTTTTATTTTGGGTGGGATGTGCCGGAAGTTTTGACGACCGTGCCAAAAAAATTACAAAAGCATTTTGCAAGATATTAAACAAAATAGGAGTTGAATTTGCCGTTCTGGGACAGGAAGAAAGCTGTACAGGAGATCCGGCAAAAAGAGCAGGAAACGAATTTGTTTTCCAGATGATGGCCCTTACCAATATTGAGGTCCTGAATGCCTATGAAGTGAAAAAGATCGTCACTGCCTGCCCTCACTGTTTCAATACCCTGAAAAATGAATATCCGAGCCTTGGGGGCCACTTTGAAGTTGTTCACCATACCCAGTTCCTTAAAACCTTGATGGAAGAAGGAAGGCTGAAGATAGAAGGAGGTGCATTCAGAGGGAAAAAGATCACTTTCCATGATCCTTGTTACCTTGGAAGAGCCAATGACGAATATGAAGCTCCAAGAATGCTTCTTGAAAAACTGGATGCAGAACTTGTAGAAATGAAACGTTGCAAGACCAACGGTTTATGTTGTGGAGCAGGAGGTGCACAGATGTTTAAGGAGCCGGAAAAAGGAAATAAAGACATCAATATCGAAAGAACGGAAGAAGCGTTGTCTTTCGAGCCTAAAGTGATCGCTACAGGATGTCCTTTCTGTAATACGATGATGACGGATGGTGTAAAGCATTTTAACAAAAACACGGAAGTAGCCGTAAAAGATATTGTAGAACTGCTTGCAGAAGCTGAAGATTTGTAGCAGATAACTAAAAAACAGATAAAAAACTCAGGCTTAGGTCTGGGTTTTTCTTTATCATAAACTCAGGAATATTTCTTAATTTTATACTTTAAAACCGACAGGATATGAAAATTGAAGAATCAAGTATAGTAGAAACCAGCGACTACAGAGTCATTATATACCCCGCATCCAGACCTTTTGAAACCAAAGAGGCCAAAGCCATCACCGAGAAGTTATTCGATTTCCTGGCGACATGGGCTGCTCACGGAAAACCGCTTGCTTCATCGTTTAAGATTGAAAAAAATCAGTTTATCGTGGTATGTGTGGATGAAGAGAAGGAAATGGCTTCAGGATGCAGCATTGATGCCTTAGGAAAGGTAATGCGCGAAATTGATCAAGAATACCAGCTTGGACTTTTCGACAGAATGAAGGCCAGCTTTGTACAGGACGGACAGATAAAAACCCTGAAACTGCAGGAATTTAAATCCCAATTGAGAAACGGCGAACTGCCAAAAGATATCCAGGTTTTTGATTTCTCTAAAAATACGTACCTGGACTTTTTAAGCCACTTTTTGCTGCCATTGGAAAAAAGCTGGGCTGCAGGCATCGCTTAAACAGCTGTAAAAAATAATCAATCAGAACTTTAGATTAAAGCCTTCAGGCAGTTTTCGGTTGAAAACAGTCTTTGTAAAGTCTTCAATGTAAGGTTCTTTTTGTTTGATAACCTTGCATGGATTTCCTACGGCAATTGAATTGGACGGAATATCTTTAGCCACAATAGAACCAGCTCCAATAACCACATTATCACCTATTTTTACTCCCGGAAGGATCACCGAATTGGTTCCTACAAAAACATTGTTTCCAATAACGATCGGGCCGCATTCATCATGAATGCTGTGATCATTGTGATTATGGTTCGCAGAAATAAGGGAAGATCCTGCTCCGAAACCCACATTATTTCCTATAATGATGCCATTATTGGCCTGAATATAAATATTGGGATTATCCCCCGGATCACAAAGAATTCCTTTTTTTATTTTTGGATGATTTCTGATCACTGAAGTAAAATGGACAGGCCACGGAACACTTCCGTTAATTCTTAAAATTTTTTGAGGAACCAGATAATGGAAAAAAAGAACATGCGGAAGCATATAATCGTACTTCTGACGGTAATATTCGGGATAGAAAAAATTATTAATTCTATGGAAAATCTGGTATTCAATAAATTTTTTAATCGGATTCATTTTTCTTCAGAATAAACATGATGTAAAAATACAAAAATCCGTAGCCGATAAACAAGAAACCGGAAAAAATCCCCACCAGATAACTGATTCCCATTTCTTTTCCAATGAAAATTGCGGCAATATTAGCCAGGAAAAGATAGATATTGAAGACCAGGGCCACATTATTACGTTTCAGGATCGTTAAAATATCTGAAATAGGGTTGATAAGGCTTCTGGTAAGATATCCGAAGGACATCAGGAAAATAAAAAGCCCCAGGTGCTCCCAGTTTTTATTGAAGAACATTTCCAGAACAGGAATCCCGGCCACATTAATAAGTACATAGAGTGCAAAGATGATATAGAAATTCATCAGACTCATCTTTTTTGTATAGGCAAACAGTTCATCTCTGCTCCTGCCTTTGTTATTGATCTCTGCTGCTTTCGGATAATAAACAGTTGCAATGGAAGAAGAGATCAGAAGCAGCGGAACAGACATTATTTTTACGGCTAAAGAATATTCTCCCAACAACGAGTCTGCAAAATAAAGCGAGATCAGAATCGGCATGATATTATTGCCTAAAGCATTGATCAGCGTTGAAGGATATGAATATTTAAAAAGCTCCGGTCTTTTTTTCGCATTGGCTATATATCTTTTGAAATCAGGTCTTACAATATATTTTCTTGAATAGTATAAAGCGGCAAGAAAAGCAGCAATATACCCTATCAGACTACCGATAACAAGCCCGTTTTCTATCTTGATAAATACAAATAACACCTGAAACAGAAAACTTACTACAGAATCTATAATAGTTAATACCGATACCAGCTTGAATAATTTTTTCTTGGCCAGCAGAAACTTCGCATTATTTGTAAATAAATAGATGAATCCTGTTAATATCCCCAGAAATAAAATATTCTTAGGAATATCAAAAGGAATGAAAACCAGCAGGAAAGCCAGGAGCATAACGGTTGCCGAAATAATCCCGGCCGCACTGAAATTATTATTCACATCCTGTTCGTTACCTTCCAGCATGATCATATGTTCCTGGGCAAGGCTCAATACCACCGTAAATATGCTCATAATGCTCAGATAAATGCTGAAAATGCCATATTCCGAGGAACCGTAATATTTTGCCAGCAAAAGCCCTCCGATTACCAAAACGAACTTGGAGATAAAGTTTCCCTTAAAGATCGTGGTGATGTGGCTGCTGTTTAATTTTTTGAGTTTGTTTAAAAACATGGTAAAATATTACGGGAACAAATATATAATTATACATTTGCATAAAAAAGATTATTGAAAATTAACGGAAGATGAAATTCAAGCTCAATCCTATTTTACTATTTCAACTTACAGCGATCCTGTTTTTAACGGTTTCATGTGGAAGCGATGAAGATTCTTTACAGAGAATCGACCAGATCATGAATATTTATATAAAAAACAGTGCGGGACAGGACCTTCTGAATGCCAAGAAAAACGGTTCCTATTCTTCCTATGCGGTAAACGATGCTTTTGGTGCTACGGATGTATCTCCGGTATCTGTACCGCTTAAAATGACCACCGATTCCTTATATTACTTTGAATATATAAGAGGGGCAAAAAGGATGACAATGGATTCTTTGGGACCTGATAACAGAACGTATCATTCCAAAATGGCATTTGCATTGAGAAGAACAGTGAATAATGCTGTTGAAACCACTATTGACTCTATGGAGATCAGATACCGCTGGACACCCACTGTATTTCAGGTTTCTGAGGTTCTTTACAATAATCAGGTAGTATTTACCAAGGCTGCAGATGCACCCAATGCTATAAATACCATTACTATCATAAAATAATTTTAAATTTGCAAAACTGTTAGCTTAGTATTTAAGTTTAACATCTAATATTTAACATCTCAATAAAATGTTACAAGTCAATTTTTTGCGCGACAATAAAGAACGCGTTTTAGAAGGTCTTCAAAAAAGACAATTCAAGAATCTTGGGTTGGTAGACGATGCTATTGCTACTGACGATGAAAGAAAAAGAATCCAGTTTGAACTAGATTCCCAGCTTTCCGAGATCAACAAAATTTCCAAAGAAATCGGACTTTTGATGAAAGAAGGAAAGAAAGAAGAGGCGGAGTCTGCAAAATCTAAAACAGCACAATTTAAAGAATCGAGTAAAGAATTGCAGTCCCAGTTGGATGTAACGGAGAAGGCTTTGCTGGATATTTTATACCAGATTCCGAACATTCCGTATGAAGCGGTAAAAAGCGGAGCTTCTGCGGAAGATAATGAAAATATTTATCAGTCTCATGATGTGGAAGGCCTTGGAGAAGGAGCTATTCCTCACTGGGAACTGGCTAAAAAATATAACCTGATCGATTTTGAACTTGGGGTAAAGATCGCAGGAGCCGGTTTCCCTGTTTATTTAGGAAAAGGAGCAAGGCTTCAGAGAGCTTTGGTTCAGTATTTCCTTGATAAAAATGTTGAAAAGGGGTATATGGAGGTGAATCCTCCTCACGTGGTCAATGAGGCTTCAGGATACGGAACGGGACAGCTTCCTGACAAAGAAGGGCAGATGTACCACATTGGTTTGGATGATCTTTATCTGATCCCAACGGCAGAAGTTCCTGTAACGAACCTTTACCGCGATGTATTGCTTGAAGAAAAGGATCTTCCTATCAAAAATACAGCTTTCTCTCAGTGCTACAGAAGAGAAGCCGGAAGTTACGGGGCTCACGTAAGAGGTCTGAACCGTCTTCACCAGTTCGAAAAAGTAGAGATTGTAAGACTTGAAAAACCTGAGAATTCTTATGCTGCTTTGGAAGAAATGGTTGAGCATATCAAGGAAATCCTTACAGATCTTGAACTTCCGTTCAGAGTATTGAGACTTTGTGGTGGTGATATGGGATTCACATCAGCAATGACGTATGATTTTGAGGTATGGAGTGCAGCCCAGGAAATGTGGCTGGAAGTAAGCTCTGTTTCTAATTTTGAAACTTTCCAGGCGAACCGTCTGAAATGCCGTTTCAAAACAGAAGGAAAATCTCAGCTGGTACATACGCTGAACGGCTCTGCAATGGCCCTTCCAAGAATTATGGCTGCATTGCTTGAAAATAACCAGACCGCTGAGGGAATCAGAATTCCTAAGAAAATTGCAGAATATGCGAGATTCGATTTGATCAACTAAATAGTATATCACTATAATAAAGAATCCCCTTTCAAAACTGAAAGGGGATTTTATATTGGTATTACAGAAAATTATTCTGTCGTAATAACTACTTTCTTGTCTTTATTGACAAGGTTTTTGCCATCTACAAGGTCATTGGATCTTACAACAATTTCAACCGTTTTGTTATCGATCTGTTTTACAAAATCATGTTTACCTTCAATACTTTTGATGGGTTTCTGAAATTTAAGCCTGTTGGAAAATGTAAGATTGAACATTCTCAGCATTCCTGCCATTCCGGAAGCCATCTGTTTGCCATAGGCCTCAATGGAATCGCTTTTGGTCTTAGGAACAGTTTTTTCCTCCGTTTCCTTTTCTTCCAGCATTTTAAGAATACCATCGGAATTGAATTTATCAGTATTAATCGTCAGTGACTTGCCATCCCAAACGGCAACATCCTGCAAAGGAATTTTTTTCAGACGTTTGTCGCTGGCCAGGAGCTGGGTGATTTCTGAGGGCATAAGTTTATCATACTTCAGAGATAGACCTACGATCTCGTTCTTATCTTTGTCCACTTTCATGTAGACTTTTTTCAGCACCTTCACTGAATCCTCATTAAGAGTTATTTTTCCGTGCTTCTGAACATTGTAAAGACTTGTCCAGTCAGTAGGCAGTTTATCCAGGTCGCTCAGTTTCTTCGGATCAGAACCCATCATGCTCATCATTCCCATTACACTTTTATCCATCAGGATATTCGACTGCATGCTGGTTGCAGAATCTTTATAATAGGTAGTTTCTGTATTGATAGAGCAGGACTGGAGAACTATGACAAGAATGGCAGCCCATATAAAATTTATCTGTTTAATCATTACTGAAATTTTTAGTATTATCTTATGTATTACAAAACAAATACCAACCAAAAAACGGACTGAATTTCAGCCCGTTTTTTTATTCTGTAACGATAATAATTTTTTTATCGGCATTCCTTAATTTTGCCTCCTTATCATACATTGCTTTAAGATCGTAATTAATTTTAACTGTATAATTATCGGTCTGTTTTACCCAATCGTGTTTCCCGGTTATGGATTTTATCTTGTTTTCAAATTTCAGGGTTGTTCCAATGCTTTTAAAGAACATGGTCACCATTCCTTCCACTTTTTCAGCTTCATCTTTGGATGCTTTGCTTTTCAGGGTTTCTTCAATATTTTTAAGATTGAAATTTTCTGTATTGATCGTTAAGGTTTGTCCGTCCCAGTTATTGAAAATATTCTGATCCAGCGGAAGTTTTTCCTTTTTGTTATAGCCTTTCAGCATCTGATAGTCTGCCTGGGTAAAATGATCCATTTTTAAGGAAAGGCCTGCCGGCTCATTATTTTCCTTGTTCATTTTCATAAAGATTTTTTTCATGAGCCTGATTGAATCGGGATCTGTAGTCTGCGGCTTGCCTTCCTGTTTCTGGATATCCAGAAAGCTTGTCCAAACCGTTGGCAGTTTATCCATTTCTCCGAATTCTTTCTGCTGTTTCAGAGAGTCGGGAGTCATAGCTTTCATTTCGGAAATAAACTGTCTCATATCGATGTCTGTGACAGAAGTTGATGCAGCGTCTTTGTGGTAGACAATTTCAGAGTTAATGGTACATGATTGCAGAACAAAAAGTCCTGCAATGAATAATAGGAAAATATTTTTCATGAAATTAGTTAGCTGTTTAATGGCAGTTACTTGAACTGTGGTCGTGACCTTCAATATGGCAGTTTCCATTGTGATCTTTGGAGATCGTCATCGCTTCAGCTCTAGGTGAGATATACGGAATTCCCAGTTCAAGGCCTCTCAAAATAAATAATCCTCCCAGAATAATCATAATAACCGGAACTGCTTTTAAAATTTTAATTCTGAAAGCCTGATTCATAAGATTTCCGGCCAGAACTACCGCAAACATGAACGGAAGGGTCCCAAGACCAAATAAGGCCATATATGAAGCTCCCTGCCATATCCCTCCGGCTGCCAGGCTGGCAGTAAGAGCCATGTAAACCATTCCGCATGGAAGAAATCCGTTAAGAAGACCGGTGGTAAATCTTGATCGGTAATCTGCTTTCTGAAGTAACTTCCCTAAATTTGATTTTACTGAAAACAGAAATTTCGAAAGAAAAGGTATTTTGGAAGCAAAATCTTTTCCGCCAAACGAAAACAAAGCCATAATAATCAGGAGGATTCCTGCAATGATCGTAAGATACTGCTGAAAACCTGCCATTTCAAAACCTTCCCCAACGATTCCCAGAATAGCACCCAATAGGGAATAGGTAACTATCCTGCCGAATTGGTAGGTTAAATTCTGAAGATAAAAATTTGTAGCCTGTTTTTTAGTCAATCCCATCGATAAAGCAATAGGCCCGCACATTCCGATACAGTGAAAACCGGAAGCAAAGCCCAATGCAATAGCCGATAAAATAAGTCCTATTTCCATATCACATCATAATCCATTCTGTAGTCTGTTTTGTCCTTTGTCCACATCAGTCTTAAGGTATAATTTCCTACTTTTAATACCTGTGCAGGTACTATAAAAGACTGTGAAGCATCAAGTTTTACAGATTTTTTGATATCTAAATTCTGGTCGTCGGTTCTGTTTAAAACAAATTTTACCGTAGTATTGGTATTATTGTATTCTTTTGGAAAGGTGATTTTAATTCCGCTTTTTTCCTGGCTGTATACCGGTTTTTCCTGCAGATCATCGGCTCTTTTTTTAGCATCAATCACATCCTGATACTTAAGTTCCTCTTCGTAATAATTATCGGTTACCATTTCAGAATTCTTCTGCCCGTTCGGGAAAAGAAACAGCATGGATAATATGAAAACAATGAATGCAAATAATGCAATTACAACACCGTGTCCCCAACTAAAGTTTTTCATTTCTTCTTAAAATTAAAATTGCAGTTTGAATGGTCCCTCGAAGTAGGTCTGGTAAGAATCTACAAGCTTACCTTTCATATCGTATACCCCGATGGTTATATTCTGTTTTGAAAGTTTCATATCATTCTCAGGGAAGCTGATGTTGATGGTTCCTTTCGAAATTTTATCTCTGTCTACCTGTATTTTGCTGGATGCACTGTAAGTGATTTCTCCGTGAGCAGGCTCAATAACCTTTATAGTAACGATTTTCTTGTCATTGGTCTTGTTCAGGAAGGTGTAATTGTAAGTATTGGTTATTTTTCCGTCTCTTACAAAGAATGTACTTCCTGCCGGTTTAATGAATTTCGCTTCCATTTCACCACGGTTGTAAAGAAGGAATCCTAAGAATCCTACCAAAAGAACCAGAACGACAGCAAAGCCTTTCATTCTTCCCGTGAACTTAAACTGAGTTTGGTTTTCAATTTCGTTTTCGGATGCATATCTGATCAATCCTTTTGGAAGGCCTACCTTATCCATTACCTCGTCACAGGCATCGATACATGCTGTACAGTTTACGCATTCCAGCTGCTGCCCGTCCCGGATATCAATTCCTGTAGGACATACTACCACACACTGATGACAGTCGATACAATCTCCTTTTCCGGCTGCCTTACGGTCTTCTCCTTTTCTCCATTTTGATCTGTTTTCCCCTCTTTTAAAATCGTAGAAAACGTTGATGGTGTCTTTATCGATCAACACACCCTGTAATCTTCCGTATGGACAAACGAGCGTACAAACCTGCTCTCTGAACCATGCAAATACAAAGTAGAATGCTGCAGTGAAAAGCACCATTACGATGAAATTGGTAGGATGGGCAAACGGCCCTTCTGATATAATTCTGAATATTTCTTTATACCCGACGATATACATCAGCATAAAGTGGGTAATGATTAATGAAATAATGATATAAACCGTCCATTTAAGGCTTCGTTTCCAGATTTTTTCGCTGTTCCACTCCTGTCTGTCCAGCTTCATTTGCTTGTTTCGGTCACCTTCAATAAGATATTCAATTTTACGGAAGATAGATTCCATAAAAATTGTCTGAGGACATATCCATCCGCAGAAAATTCTTCCGAACGCAATCGTAAAAATGATAATAAATATTAAAGAGGCGATAGCACCTAAAGTCAGGATAAAAAAGTCCTGTGGATAGAAAGGCTGTCCGAAAATGAAAAACTCCCTATCAATAACATTAAATAAAAAGAACGGGTTGCCATTAATTTTCAGGAATGGCACCGTAAAATAAATAATAAGTAAAATATAGCTTACAATGTTTCTATAGTTGGTGTATTTCCCTTTTGGTTTCCTTGGGAATACCCATTTCCTCTTACCGGATTGCTCCATTGTCCCTATAGAATCTCTGTAAGTTTCAGGGTCCAGAACCTGTCCCTGTCCGCCGCGTACTTCTATTTCTTCTATGTCTGACATATTGTAATATATTTAAAAAAGAAAAAACATAATTCGTTACTATTTTAATCTAATAACAAATTATGTTTTTTTCATATGTTTCTAATTTTTTTAAAATTATTCTTTTTCCCAATGCGCTTCGGTTCCCTGAGGAGCTGCTCCTCCCTGAGCCGGAGTCACTGGCGGTTGTTCCTGATTGATGTGATATACATACGCTGCAATCTTTTCAATCTCTGCTCCTGAAACCTCTCCGTTTTTACCGAATGGTCTCATCGCAGGGTTGGTAGGAGAACCGTTCCAGTCCATGTGGAAAACATTTTTGAATAAAGTTTTCTCAGGCTGGTTGATCCAGTAGTTATCAGTAAGGTTCGGACCAATACCACCGCTTCCGTCTTCTTTGTGACAAGATGCACAGTTGGTTTTGAATAGTTCTTTTCCTTCTGCGATGTTGTCAGCAGAGTATTTTGCTGTTTCTATAGTTACAGGAGGCTGGCTTGCTTCATATGCTGCAATACTTGCCATCTGTTCTTTATATTCTTTTTCATATTCGCTCAACGGGTGTGCGAAATCTGTGAAAGAGTAAGCTGCAATATAAACAATACAAAAAGCAGTCCCAAAATAGAATAAACCTACCCACCATTTCGGTAATTGGTTATCCAATTCCATAATCCCGTCAAAACCGTGATCGATAAGGATATCTTTTTCTTCTGTAGCAGACTGTTTTTTGAATGCACTGTCATACATTCTTCTTAAGAAAGGAATTTTCTTTTCTGCCAGGTAAGCTGCTTTTTCTTCCGGAGATAGTTTTTTGAATTTATTGTTTTCAATCAAATCCCCGATGGCGCTGTGGATGTAGGCCAGAATAGCACTGATCACCACTGTTCCCCAGAAATAAGGTGAAGCTAGGAACGAGTAGCTCTGTACAAACAAATAATAAAAAACTATTAAAAGTCCAGTTATTATTAAGATGTTTACAACAACAGGTGTTCTTTGTTTCATAATAAATAGTTTAATTTTTTAAATTAAAATCGTCATCCTCATCATCCCCAAGCGGAGCCTCTTCTTCCTCTTTGTAATATTTTTTAGGTCTGGTAAAAACATATACTACAAGAGCTACGAAGAACAGCATAAAGAAAATCAGAGCCAGCGTCTGGTAAAAACCAGCGTTTTCTGTATTGGATAATATATCTTTAAAGTTCTGAGGAATCATGTGAACCTTTTAATGTTTAGTTAGTACTTGCTGTTTTTATTTCTGTTGTCTTGATATCTGTTCCTAATCTCTGAAGGAAAGAAATAAGAGCTACAATCTCTTTTTTCTCAAGTTCTCCCTGAGGTCTCTTAGCGTAGGCCACTTTAAGGTCATTGGCTTCAGAGAAGATATCTTTTACAATTTTCTTTGACTGGTTGTCTGCCCATGAATTGGCAGAATCTATTTCAGCTTTTGTATAAGGAACCTCAAATGTGTTCTTCATCAGCTTCATTTTGTCTACCATTTTGGATCTGTCCAGATTGGTAGCAATTAACCATGGGTAACGAGGCATGATAGAACCTGCAGAGGTAGATCTTGGGTTATACATGTGTTTGTAGTGCCAAGAACTTGGGTTTTTTCCTCCTTCTCTGTGCAAATCCGGTCCTGTTCTCTTAGACCCCCATAAGAATGGTCTGTCATAAACGAATTCTCCCGCTTTAGAGTACTGTCCGTTCTTACCGTTGAATCTGGTGATCTCATCCCTGAACGGTCTGATCATCTGGGAGTGACAAGCATTACATCCTTCACGGATATAAATATCTCTACCTTCAAGTTCAAGTGGTGAATATGGTTTTACAGCTGAAATTGTTGGTACACTTTTCTTTAAAGATAACGTAGGGATAATTTCAACAGAACTACCGATGGAAATCGTGAAGAAAGATAGAATACCTAATAATACCGGCATTCTTTCAAGCCATAAGTGAGTACCTTCTCCTTCTTTACGTTTGTTTCCGATGTTTGCCAATGCAGGTGCTTCAGCTGGAACTTCTTTCTGGAATGAACCTTTTCTTACTGTAGCAATTACGTTAACGATCATTAAGATAGCTCCGGAAATGTAGAATGCACCTCCAAGGAATCTCATTTTGAAGTAAGGAATGATCGCAGTCACCGTATCCAGCCAGTTTTTGTACATCAAAGTACCGTCCGGGTTGAATTGCTTCCACATTAATCCTTGTGTAAATCCTGAAATATACATTGGTACTGCATAGAAAATAATTCCTAAAGTCCCTAACCAGAAATGCCAGTTAGCTAATTTTACAGACCAAATTTTAGTTCTCCACATAATTGGTACCAGGTAATAGATAACCCCGAATGCCATGAAACCATTCCATCCAAGAGCTCCTAAGTGTACGTGACCGATAACCCAGTCTGTAAAGTGACCAATTTTGTTGATGTTTTTTGTTGCCAAAAGCGGTCCTTCAAATGTTGCCATACCATAGCAGGTAACAGCCACTACGAAGAACTTAAGGATAGGATTTTCTCTTACCTTATCCCATGCTCCTCTCAGCGTAAGAAGTCCGTTAAGCATCCCTCCCCATGACGGTGCGATAAGCATGATAGAGAAACCAGTTCCCACAGCCTGCGCCCATGCAGGAAGAGCTGTATACTGAAGGTGGTGAGGACCAGCCCAGATATATACGAAAATTAATGACCAGAAGTGAATAATAGACAGTTTATAGGAGAATACCGGTCTGTCTGCTGCCTTCGGTAAGAAGTAATACATTAAACCTAGAACCGGAGTCGTCAGTACGAATGCAACCGCATTGTGACCGTACCACCACTGTACAATAGCATCTTTTACCCCTGCATATGCCGAATAAGATTTCCAGCCTGCGAAAGATAAAGGAACTTCAAGGTTATTGAAGATGTGAAGCATTGCTACCGCAATCCATGTTCCGATGTAGAACCAGATCGCTACATAAAGGTGTCTTACCCTTCTTTTTGCAATAGTCATGAACATGTTGATCCCGAAAATAATCCAAGAGAATGCAATTAATATGTCGATCGGCCACTCGTGTTCAGCATATTCTTTTGAAGTATTGATCCCCATAAAGAACGTAACGAACGTAGCAACGATCATAAACTGCCAAGTCCAGAAATGTAACCATGATAATGTATCGCTGTACATTCTTGTTTTTAATAATCTCTGCAATGAGTAATAAATACCGGTATAAACGATATTACATACAAATGCCCAGATTACGGTATTGGTATGAAGCATTCTGATTCTACCAAAACCAAATGCACCATGAGTGTTTATTAACCCTTGAATATTGCCTGATGCAAGGCTCTTGATGGTTGTATCATCTGTACCGAATAAAAATTCCGGCAATTCCGGGTAGAAAAGCATTAATGCCGCCGTAAGCCCGAACGTAAATCCTATAAGACCGAAAACTAAGGTCGCATAAAGGAACGCACGGACAATACTGTTGTCATAACTAAACTTTTGTGTTTCCATATCAACTATTCACTTTTTTCTTCAATTTTATTATTCTCTCCTATTTTTTTATCGTCTTTATTTTTGTCGCCGCTTTCCTCCTTTTCCTTGATTTCTCCATTATCAAAAAGGATTCTGACAGCCGGAGATTCATCATCTTCAAACTGTCCTTTTCGGGCATACACTATAAATACGACCAGGAAAATCGCAGCCAAAGAAACACTGCAGAGGATCATTAAATATAGAATATCCATTGGACAACAAAATTAACCTATTTTCGGGGTTCAAATTTAGTGAAAAATAATGACATTCATCAATAAATGCCGATTTCAGCTAATTTAAAATCAGTCTAAATAAGGGCCTTTACGCCTGTTTTTTGAAATATTTCCGGCCCAGAATCCAGGTGGAAACTGTAGTGAATGTCACTACCGTAATAGAGCTGATTGGCATAATGATTGCTGCGAAGAGCGGATGCATATGGCCTGTAACTGCGTAACTTAAACCGACGATATTGTATAGAAAACTGATTATGAATGTCATTTTTACAATAGTAATCGAGCCTTTGCAGACATTCAGGTAGTTGTCCAAAGTAACTACTTTATCACCATTCATGATCACATCGGAAGAAGGGGTAAAGCTGTTCGTGTCATCTGCGATAGCAATTCCCACATTACTTTGTTTCAGCGCGCCTGCATCATTCAGTCCGTCACCAAGCATAGCGACTTTCATATTCTGATCCTGAAGGCTTTTGATGTAATTAAGCTTGTCTTCCGGGCTCTGGTTAAACGCCATTCCTTTGTAGTTCGGGATAAGTTCCTTAAGCTGGTTCTCTTCAGAAGAATTGTCCCCGCTCAGGATGAATATTTTGTAGCTGGTAAGCTTTGTAAACAGTTCCTTTAATTTAGGGCGGTATTCATTCTTAAAAATAAATTTACCCAGGAATTCACCATTTCTACTGATATAAACCGCTGTTTCAAGATTTTTAGGCTCCTGTTCATTGTAACGGGCAGAACCGATCTTGTAAACACTTCCTCTTATGCTTGCCTCATATCCTTTCCCGGAAATTTCCCGGAAATGTTCAACAGGGAAATAGTTGTCGGTAACCTCTATGAATTCATAAAGAGACTTGGATAGCGGGTGGTTGGAATTTTTTAATAATGTTTTGATATTCAGCTCATCAAATTCATTGATTTCAGAACCTTCGTATCTGATATTTGATTTTTTTCTGTGCGTAATAGTTCCCGTTTTATCGAAGACAATCGTATCAAGTTTTGCAATCTTCTCGATCGTTAAAGTATCTTTTACATAAAATTTATTACGGCCCAGGATTCTCATGATGTGCCCGAAGGTGAATGGAGCGGATAGTGCCAGGGCGCATGGGCAGGCAATAATAAGGATGGCTGAAATTACCTGGAACATTTTTTCAAGGTCAATAAATGCCCAGTAAATTCCTGAAATTAAAGCGATGCCTAAAATAATGAAAGTGAAATACTTGCTGATGTTGTTCGTTAGTGTATCGAGACCGGTTTCATGCTTTTTGAAAGCTTCCTTGTTCCAAAGTTGCGTCAGATAACTCTGGTCAACATCTTTGATGACTTCCAGTTCCAGTGAAGAGCCGATTTGCTTTCCTCCGGCGAATATTTTATCACCGGGCTGCTTGCTGATGCTTTCACTCTCTCCTGTAATAAAGCTGTTGTCAATATTTCCTTCTCCATTGATCAAAATAGCATCCACCGGAATGATTTCCTGGTTTCTCACTAAAATCCTGTCCCCAACTTTGATTTCAGAAAGAAGAATATTGTCCTGTTTTCCTTCAAAGTCCACTTTGGTAACTGCGATAGGGTAAAAAGATTTATAGTCCCTGTCGTAAGATAATGCGCTGTAAGTTCTTTTCTGGAAAATCTTTCCCATCAGCATGAAGAAGAGAAGACCGCACAGCGTATCAAAATATCCCGGCCCGTAATCTGTAACCACTTCGTAAATGCTTCGTCCGAAAAGAACAAAAATTCCCAGAACAATAGGAACGTCTATGTTAACAATCTTGTTTTTTAGTCCGTACCATGCAGATTTATAGTAATCAGAAGCGGAATAAAACACGACCGGACATGCCAGAAGGAACATCAGTGTTCTGAAAAGTCCCTTATAATGCTCCATCCAATAATCTTCACCGCCAACATATTCCGGGAAGGCAAGGAACATTCCGTTTCCGAATGCAAATCCGGCAATGGCAAATTTGATGAGAAGGGATTTGTCAAGGTGATCTACGTTTTTATCGGCTGTTTCAAGGCTGATAACAGGTTTGTAGCCCAAGTTGGTTAAGAAATTAGCTAGTTCGCTTAATTTCAGATCATTATGGTTGAATGAAATCTGCAGCGTCTTTCTGGTGAAATTTACCTGGGAATAATTGATGTGCTCGTTCAGGGTGTGCAGACTTTCAAGAAGCCAGATGCATGAAGAACAATGTATTACAGGTATTTTGAAAGTGACAAGACTGGTATTTCCTTCTGAGAAATCAGTAATCTTTTCAAAGATTTCCGGAGTGTCGAGATAGTCGAACTGGGAAGAGTTTTCATCACTTGGACGAATTCCTGCCCTTTTATTAAGTTCGTAGAAATTGGTTAAATTATTGATATTCAGAATTTCGTAAACAGACTTGCAGCCGTTGCAACAGAAAGTCTTTTCATCGAATAAAATCCGCTCCTTTTCTATACCTTGACCACAATGAAAACAGTTCTCGCTCACCACCATAAAATATTGAACTACAAAATTATAACAAATTTTTTTGTTTATCGCGTTAAAATGTTCTATTTTTGTGATAAATGTCATATAAAATGTCGCAGGAACAACAGATTGCAATTGAAGAGAGGTTCGCCAGAGTTTTTAATGATAAATCATTTAAGGAAAGACTTTCTAGCACTGATTTTGAAAAATATATTAGCAGTAAGAAAAAATTAAGTTTTCAAAAGCACGACACCATTTTCGAGGACGGGGAAACACCAAAAGGAGTATATGTTTTAGAAAAAGGAGCTGCCAAGCTTTCAAAGTCTGGGGCTTTTGGAAAAGATCAGATCTTAAGATTTATCAAAGAGGGGGATATTATCGGCTATCGTTCATTACTTTGCGGGGAAAATTTCCAGGCAAAGGCTGAGGCTATGACAGATATTGAATGCATTTTCCTTCCGGCAGATGTTTTCATGTATCTTCTGGAGGTAGATCCGCAGCTTTCTTTTGCAATGCTTCAGAAGATTTCCTACGAATTGGGAGAATCATCCAATACCATTACCTTCCTTGCACAGAAAACAGTGAGAGAAAGACTGGCAGAAATCCTTATTCTTCTGGAACAGAAATTAGGTGTAGACCCTGAAGGCTTTATTAAAATTTCGCTCACCAGGGAAGAAATTGCCAATATTATTGGTACCGCCACCGAAAGTGCCATCCGTTTAATCTCTGAATTCAAACAGGACAGTCTCATAGAAGTGGACGGAAGAAACATCAAAATATTGAACCACGACAAACTGATGAAACTAGGTCACGTAGTTTTATAAACATCATACAACAACTTAAGTCGGCGAAAGCCGACTTTTTAACTTTTAAAAAATAGATAAATTATGTCTGTTCACTCTGAAATTAAAAAAGTTACGACTGAAACCTTGCGCAAAATGAAATTCGACAAGGAAAAGATAACAATGCTTACTGCATACGATTTTACCACTGCCAAGATGGTGGATGCAGGAGGGGTTGATGCCATTCTGATCGGAGATTCTGCGGCCAATGTAATGGCGGGCTTTGAAACTACATTGCCTATCACATTAGACCAGATGATCTACCATTCTCAAAGTGTGGTAAGAGGAACGGACAGAGCTCTTGTTGTAGCGGACCTTCCATTCGGAACCTACCAGAGTAATCCTGAAAAAGCATTGGAATCTGCCGTGAGAATGATGAAGGAAGGAGGAGCACATGCTGTAAAAATTGAAGGAGGAAAAGAGATTTCTAAATCTATTAAAAAAATCATCAACGCCGGAATTCCGGTAATGGGACATTTAGGATTGACTCCGCAGTCGATCTATAAGTTCGGAACTTATAAAGTAAGAGCCAAGGACGAAGCGGAAGCTGAGAAATTAATTTCCGATGCACAGCTTTTAGAAGAATTAGGCTGTTTTGCCGTTGTTCTGGAGAAAATTCCTGCTGATTTGGCTAAAAAAGTATCTGAAAGCATTTCTATTCCGACTATTGGAATTGGAGCAGGTCCTGACTGCGACGGACAGGTTCTTGTATATCACGACATGGTTGGAATGAACAAAGGTTTCAGCCCGAAATTTTTAAGAAGATATCTTGACCTGTATACCGAAATTACAGGAGCAGTTGCCCAATATGTAAAAGATGTAAAAAGTGTGGAATTCCCTAATGAAAATGAAAGCTACTAATTGATGCAGAACCAACAGACTATTCAGGGGATTTTATCAATTGCGGCGCTTGTTTGTCTTGCAGCGGGATGGTTTAATCTCTTTTCTCCTGAAATCAATCATATCCTATCCGGGAAAATTTTTTACTACCTGATCGGAGCAAGCTTCTTCTTTCAGGCACCCCTTCTTTCCAATAAAAACTTTACGTATGCCATGTATGCGGCAGCCTTGATTTGTGTAGTGGGAGCAACTTTACCGGAAGGATCTAAATTTTCAGTGCTTAAAACAATCGGTCTTCTTGGGGGAATTCTCCTTTCGTTTACCGGTAAACCTAAGCGCTCATGATGTATGGAGGAGCAGATTGTATATGAAGACAACCATCTTTTGGTCGTCAACAAAAAAGTAGGACAGCTTGTTCAGGGCGACAAAACCGGTGATGAATCTTTGCTGGAGTCCATTAAAAATTTTATAAAAAAAAGAGATGCCAAGCCTGGAAATGTTTTTCTCGGGCTGGTTCACCGTATAGACCGGCCTACTTCAGGATTGGTTATTTATGCTAAAACTTCCAAAGCGCTTTCCCGTCTTACACAGATGGTAAAGAACAGGGAGGTTAAGAAAACGTATTGGGCTGTTGTAGGAAAAGAAATGATCCCCCAAAGCCAAAGACTCGTTCATTATCTGAAGAAAAATGAAAAGAATAATAAAGCTATTGTTTTCCCAAAAGCAACAGAAGGAGCAAAAGAGGCAATCCTGACTTACCATGTGATTAAAACACTTGATAATTATCTGCTTCTTGAAATTGATCTTGAAACCGGAAGACATCACCAGATCCGCGCCCAGCTCTCAAAGACCGGAGTTCCGATAAAAGGAGATCTGAAATACGGAGCCCCCCGTTCCAACCCGGATGGAGGAATCAATCTTCATGCACGGAAACTGGAATTCATTCATCCCGTTACTAAAGAAAACATTGAAATTATAGCCCCGGTCCCGCAGAATGATGCGATCTGGAGAGCTTGTGAAGAATAAAATAAAATGATCCTGCAATTTTTTGCGGGATTTTTTTTATTTAAGTTTGAGAACAACTCCGGGTTTTGTTTTTTTGAAACTTAATTTTGCCCATTCTGAAAAAATGTCTAACTTCGTCAGAACTTTAGGGGTGTCTGCAAACCTGCAGACTGAGACTTTACCCTTTGAACCTGATCTGGATTATACCAGCGTAGGGAAAAGTAAATGACTTTTGCTGTACATTCTATTGTACAATAACAGCCATTCCTAAAGTATATAAAAAATTAGGAATGGAACTTACAATCAACCACACAACGAAAACATTTGAAGTACTTCCCGACAATCTGGAAGCACTGATGGCTATGGAAATACCCGGGAAGAAGAAAGGGATTGCCGTAGCTCTCAACAATCGTATTATTCCACTGTCCGCCTGGGCAGAAACACTCCTTAGAGACAAAGATTCAATTTTAATCATTACCGCCACTCAGGGTGGATAACTCTCATTAATAAAACAAAAACTTATGGCTCATTCAATCACCTGTTCGCCATTTCCGAACGCCAGGAAAATTTATGTTGAAGGAAAAATACATCCTGTCAGCGTAGCAATGCGTGAGATTCATCTCAGTCCTACCAGGCTGAGCAATGGAACTTTGGAAGATAATCCCCCGGTAACCATTTATGATACTTCGGGTCCCTACACGGATGAAAATGCATCCATTGATATTATGAAAGGACTACCGAGAATCAGGGAACAATGGATCCTGGACAGAAAAGATGTGGATATCCTGAACGGAATCACCTCGGAATACGGGAAAGCCCGTCTCGCAGATCCACGTCTTGATGACCTGCGCTTTGCGTACGATCATAAACCGAAAGTAGCAAAAGAGGGCTCTGAACTTACGCAGCTCTATTATGCAAAACAGGGAATTATTACTGCTGAAATGGAATATGTAGCAATCAGGGAAAACCAGAGGATTGAGCAGCTGGAATCCGTTTCCAGTGAAATGGCATGCCAGCATCCCGGAAACAGTTTTGGAGCCAATACTCCAAAAAGTAAAATCACCCCGGAATTTGTAAGGGATGAAATTGCAGCGGGAAGAGCAATCATTCCGAATAATATTAACCACCCGGAAAGTGAACCGATGATCATCGGGCGAAATTTTCTGGTTAAAATTAATGCCAACATCGGGAACAGTGCCGTTTCTTCCAGTATCGAAGAAGAGGTGGAAAAAGCAGTTTGGGCATGCCGTTGGGGAGCAGATACCATCATGGATCTTTCTACAGGGAAAAACATTCATGAAACAAGAGAGTGGATCATCAGGAACAGCCCGGTTCCTATTGGTACCGTTCCTATTTATCAGGCTCTGGAAAAAGTAAAAGGTGTTCCTGAAGATCTTACCTGGGAAATTTTTAAAGATACTTTGATCGAGCAGGCAGAGCAGGGAGTATCTTATTTTACCATTCATGCGGGAGTTTTATTAAGATACATTCACCTTACGGCGAAAAGAGTAACAGGAATTGTTTCAAGAGGAGGTTCCATCATGGCCAAATGGTGTCTTTATCATCATAAAGAAAACTTTTTGTATACCCATTTTGAAGAGATCTGTGAGATCATGAAGAAATATGATGTAGCTTTCTCTCTGGGAGACGGTCTCCGTCCCGGATCTATTGCAGATGCCAATGACGCTGCGCAGTTTGCAGAACTGGAAACTTTAGGCGAACTGACTAAAATTGCCTGGAAGCACAACGTGCAGGTGATGATAGAAGGTCCAGGACATGTACCGATGCATATGATCAAGGAAAATATGGATAAGCAGCTGGAAGTATGCCAGGAAGCACCGTTTTACACTTTAGGTCCTTTGACGACAGATATCGCACCAGGCTACGACCATATTACTTCCGGAATAGGGGCAGCAATGATAGGCTGGTTTGGATGTGCAATGCTTTGCTATGTAACTCCGAAGGAACATTTGGGGCTTCCCAACAAAGAAGATGTAAAAGTGGGAGTTATCACTTATAAATTAGCTGCCCATGCTGCAGATCTGGCAAAAGGCCATCCCGGAGCACAATACAGGGATAATGCTTTAAGTAAAGCCCGGTTTGAATTCCGTTGGGAAGACCAGTTCAACCTTTCATTGGATCCTGATACCGCCAGAGCTTATCATGATGAAACACTTCCGGCGGAAGGAGCAAAAATTGCCCATTTCTGTTCCATGTGCGGCCCTAAATTCTGTTCTATGAAAATTACCCAGGAGATCCGTGATTCAGCAGAAAAAGGAATGATGGACAAATCCCAGGAATTTATAGAAAAAGGAAAAAAAATTTATATATGATCCTCGTTATCACTCCCGAAACAATGATTCAAAATGAGACAGAGATCATCAACCAAATGTTTCAGGAAGGATTGGATCTGCTTCATATAAGAAAGCCTAAGATAAGCCGGGAAGAAATGAAAAATTTCCTGTATCGTATCGATGAGGAGGTTTATCCTCAGTTGGTATTGCACGGATATGGTGATTTGGGGAAGGATCATCATATTTCCCGGCTTCATTTCAGGGAAGCAGACCGGAATGCAGGGATTTATAAATCCCATATCGGGAAAAACATTCTTTCCACTTCGGTTCACAATATGGAAACGTATAATGCATTAGGAAAAGAATGGGAATATTCATTTTTCAGTCCTGTTTTCCCAAGTATCTCTAAAAAGGGGTATGGGGAAGATTCATCATTAATAGAAGAACTGAAATATAGAACTAACCAGGAAGTAAAATTAATTGCATTGGGAGGAATTAACGAAAACAATATCTGTAAAGTATTCGAAAACGGAGCAGACGGAGCAGCACTATTAGGTGCGGTATGGAACAGCGATCAGCCACTAAATATGTTTAAAAAATGCAGACAGAACGTCCTTTCGTGATGACCATTGCGGGATTTGATCCCTCAGGTGGCGCAGGTGTTTTGGCTGATATAAAAACATTTGAGCAGCTTGGTGTAATGGGACTGAGCGTTTGCACAGCAATGACCGTTCAGACGGAATCCCGGTGTTTAAGTTTGGAATGGCGGCCTTTAGACGAGATCATAACAACTATAAGTATCTTAATGAAAGATTACCCTGTTGAAGCCGTAAAAATCGGAATAGTAAAAGATGCATGGCTTCTGGAAAAGATTGTAGAAACGGTACGATTGTATAATGCGGAAGTAAAGATTATTTGGGATCCGGTATTAAAAAGTACTTCAGAGTTTTCTTTTTTTGACCTGGAAAGTTTACCTCTTTTAACAAATGCTTTAAAGAAGATTGATCTGATTACCCCCAATTATGATGAATATAATGTTTTACAGAAACATGACCTTTTAAATGGGTCCGGGAATTCCTGTGCGGTGCTGGTTAAAGGAGGTCATAGAAATGATAAGATAGGTACAGATATCCTGATCTGTCAGGGAAAAGAAACTTCATTGGAACCAGATTCACACGATTCTTCTGGCTTTTATCCCAAGCACGGTTCAGGATGTGTGCTCTCTTCGGCCATTGCTGCTCATCTTGCTAAAGGAGAAGCCCTTGAAGCAGCCTGCAGGAAAGGAAAATTATATATAGAAAAATTTTTAAAAAGTAACCCTTCTTTACTGGGTTTTCATTCAACTTAATCATGGAAAAATTACAATACATATCTCAGGGACGCACAAAAGCAGAACAGGAAGACAACATCCGTAAAGTCTTGGACCATGGCATACAGTGGGTGCAGGTCCGTTGGAAAAATGCCGACGAAGCTGAGTTTTTTCACCTTTGTGAAATTTCAAAGCAGCTTTGCTCAGAATATCAGGCTGTTTGTATCATTAATGATCATGTACAGATGGCAAAAGATATTGATGCAGACGGCGTCCATTTAGGATTAAAAGATGTATCGGTTGAAGTTGCAAGAGATATTCTGGGGAACCATAAAATCATCGGAGGAACGGCTAATACTATTTCAGATGTCCTGCAAAGAATAAATGAACCATGTGATTATATCGGTTTGGGCCCGTTGAGATTCACTTCCACCAAGGAACAGCTGAGTCCGATCCTGGGTTTTGAAGGCTACCGGGATATTATTGAAGGTTTAAAGGCGCAATCAATCGACATTCCAAAAATCTATGCTATCGGAGGTGTTGTTCTTCAGGATATGGAACTTCTTCAGCAAATAGGAATATATGGAGCTGCGGTTTCAGGAGAAATCACCAGCCGCCCGGCCGTCATCAGTGAATTTAAAAAAGCAATGATATGAACAATCAGAAATTAATAATAGCAGACCGGATTTTTGAATCCAGATTATTTTTAGGAACAGGAAAATTCGGAAGCCTCTCAGAAATGACCGACTCCATTATCGCTTCAGGAAGTGAAATGGTGACCATGGCCTTAAAAAGAATCGACTCCGGGTCTTCAGAAGATGGTTTGCTGGAAGCTATAAAACCTGCAAAAGTTCATCTTTTACCCAATACTTCAGGAGCAAGAACAGCCAAAGAAGCGGTATTGGCAGCGCAGCTTGCAAGAGAAGCCCTGGAAACAAACTGGGTGAAACTGGAAATCCATCCTGATCCGAAATATCTTCTTCCGGACCCTATTGAAACTTTATATGCCACCGAAGAACTAGCCAGACTCGGATTTATCGTGATGCCATACATCCATGCCGATCCTGTTTTGTGTAAACGTTTGGAAGATGCGGGAACCGCGGTGGTAATGCCTTTGGGAGCACCGATCGGGACCAATAAAGGATTAAAAACACTGGATTTCCTGGAAATCATTATCAGCCAGAGTAAAGTTCCCGTAGTGGTAGATGCCGGAATAGGAGCCCCTTCAGATGCTGCGAAAGCAATGGAAATGGGAGCAGATGCCGTACTCGTGAATACTGCAATTGCTGTAGCACAAAATCCTGTAAACATGGCCCTGGCATTTAAAGAAGGAGTTACAGCAGGAAGAAGAGCCTATGAATCAGGTTTGGGAGCTGTAGCTGATCATGCAGAAGCATCAAGTCCTTTGACGTCCTTTTTATTTGAATAATAAAGTAAGAAATAATGAACAGCTTTAAAGATGTTTTTGAACGCTATCATTGGGATGAGATAAAAGCTAAACTAGGAAAAGTTACCCATTACGATGTCCTGGCAAGCCTTCAGAAGAAACATAAAACCCTGGATGATTTTCTGAACCTTATTTCTCCGGTAGCTGCAACAGAACTCGAATTAATGGCGAAAATGACCCGCCAGCTTACCCAGAAACGTTTTGGGAAAACGATTCAGCTGTATGCACCGATGTATCTCAGCAATGAATGTCAGAATATCTGTACCTACTGTGGTTTCAGCCTTGATAATATTGTAAGGAGGAAAACTCTTTCCGATACAGAGCTGATGATTGAAGCCTCGGTTTTAAAATCAATGGGAGTCAGTCATGTACTTTTGGTGAGCGGGGAAGCCAACAAAACAGTGGGAATTTCTTACTTTTTAAATGCTGTCCGCCTGCTGAGGCCTCATTTTGCCAATATTTCAGTTGAAGTACAGCCCTTATCCGAAGAAGAATATCTGCAGCTGCATCAGGAAGGCGTTTATTCGGTTTTGGTCTACCAGGAAACCTATCATCAGGAAGTTTATAAAGAATATCATCCCAAAGGAAAAAAATCAAACTTCCATTTCAGGCTGAATACACCGGACAGAATAGGGAGGGCTGGAATCCATAAAATCGGATTGGGTGTTTTGCTCGGACTTGAAGACTGGCGTGTAGACAGTTTCTTTAATGCCCTTCACATCGATTATCTTCAAAAACAATACTGGAAAAGTAAATTTTCAGTTTCTTTCCCACGGTTAAGACCCGCAGAAGGGATCATTGAACCTAATTTCATTATGGAAGATAAAGATCTGCTGCAGCTGATTTGTGCCTACAGAATTTGGAATGAAGATCTCGAAATCTCAATATCCACAAGGGAAAATGAAAAATTCAGGGACCATATCATATCATTAGGTGCCACAACGATGAGTGCGGCTTCCAAAACCAATCCGGGAGGCTACGCTGTAGATGTTGAATCCCTGGAACAGTTTGAAACCAGTGACGAACGCAGCATGGAAGACGTTAAAAATGTCATCAGAAAAGCCGGCTATGATCCGGTAATGAAGGACTGGGACACTGCATACAGCGGAATTTAAAGAACTAAACCATTAAGAATATTGAAGCTATTAAGTTTAATTAAGAAAAATCAATAGATTTTAAATCTTAAAGCAAAGCGCACCTTAATGTTCTTAACACCTTAAAAAAACTTAATGGTTCAAAACAATTAAAAAATGAGCAAAGATATTTTTGCAAGATACAGCCGGCAGATTTTTATTGAAGAAATTGGTTTGGAAGGGCAGCGGAAGATCATCAATTCTAAAGTTCTTGTGATCGGAGCGGGAGGCTTGGGTAGCCCGGTCATTCAATATCTTGCGGCTGCAGGCGTTGGAAATATGGGCGTTGCCGATTTTGATGAGGTTGAATATCACAATCTCAACCGCCAGATCATTCACACTGAAAATACAGTTGGAACCTCAAAAGTCAAAAGTGCAGAGGTTTTTGTAAAAAAACTTAATCATCAGGTGAGTTTTACCGGGATTGAGAAGAAAATTACCCCTTCCAATGCAGAAGAAATCCTTTCGCAGTACGATATTATTGTAGACGGTTCTGATAATTTTACAACAAGATATTTAATTAATGATACCTGTACGAAATTAGAAAAGCCTTTGGTTTATGGAAGCATCCTTGGTTTTTCAGGACAGGTTGCAATCTTTAATTATAAAGGAAGCAAAAACCTCAGAGATCTTTTTCCGGAGCCGCCTTCTGAAGAAAATATCCCGGATTGTGACAGTCTTGGAGTTTTGGGAGCGCTTCCAGGCATTGTAGGAAGTATGATGGCTATGCAGGCCCTGAAAATGATCACCGGGCTTCCTTTACAAACGGATCAGCTTACCCTTATCGATACTTTGAACTGGAAATTCCAGACGATCGATTTTTAATTATATTGTTTAAATAAATAAGGCAGTAAAATAATTTTTTACTGCCTTATTTTTGATGATAAAAAGTTACTGCGGATTCTGCATCACGCCACTATCCTCCTTCTTAGTCTGGTTCAGGATGTTTGGATCTTCCTTGGCCAGTTTATTCTTCGTAGGAATTTTATAATTGATAGAAATTCCAAAGTTTCTCGTATCGTACTTACTTCTGATCATTACAGGCTGTCCTTCAGGCGGATTCGAATAAACCTGCATCACCTGTCCGTTGAAAATATCATTCGCGAAAACAGAAACGGTAAGACGGTTGTTCATGAACTTTTTCGTCAGGGTAATGTCCAGGTTATTATTGAATGGTTTATCCGCTGTAAAATAGAAATACCCGGCTTTCGGCGTTAGATAACTGTAATTGGCCGTCAGCTTGATATCCTTCGGTAAAAGCAACTGGGTCATGATATTAAAGATCCAGAAGCCTTTATTATTTAAATTATCAATATCATGTTTCTGGTAACCTGCATACAGATACATGAAATTAATCTTGTCAGGATTAAAATTAAACTTCATGATCTCGCTCATCGGCTTGCTGAAAATCATAAACGGGATAGGAAGACCTACATTAAAGTTGTGAATTTTCATATTAGAAATATTCACCTGTCTGTTGTAAAGGTTCTTGCCGTTTTTCATGATGATCTGCGCTACCTGATCCTTTGCAGAACTTACACTGTATCCAATGAAGGCATAATCAAACGCCGAAATTTTCAATTCATAGTTATCAAAGATCGTAGGCTGAAGATCCGGGTTACCGGTAACTTCCGTATTCGGGCTGGCAAAGATGACGTTATTCGGGTTCAGCGCAGAAATGCTTGGCAGCGTAATTTTTTTATTGTAATTCGCTGCAACATACACCTGGTTCATCAGGCTATACTGTACACTTGCATTCGGGAAAAGCTTGAATTTATTGAAAGGAGTTAAATCCCTTTCCACAACAGCATTATCCTTTATAATTCTTGTGATCCCGTAAATATCATAGTTTTCTGCTCTTGCCCCTAAAGTAAAGTCAAACTTTTTCAGTTTTGCCTGAAATTCAAGGTAGGTAGAAGCCGTCTGCCTCTGGTATTCCAGGTTGGTAAGGCCTTTACTTTCCGTATCGTAATCCTGTCTTTCATATAAACCTCCCAAACTTACTTTTCCACCGTCCAGAAGCTTGATCGGCTGTGAGTAATCTACCTTAAAGTTAGCAACTCTCATATCCGACTTATTATCAAGTACATTTTCTCCGCCTACATTCAGGAAAGGCTGCCAGATATCCGTATAAAAGCCTCTCTGGAAGAAATTATCCTGGGAGAATTTAGAAGTGGCCTTAGTATATCCGAACTGGAAATCCAGTTTTTGAGACTTTTCACTGAAACGCTTCTGATACGTTACAACAGCTTCCTGTCTCAGGTTATTGGTATGGGCAACATCGGATGCTTCATAATCGGCTTCCCGGTACTGGACAGGATTAAGGCTTACAGGAATGTCGGCAAGTCCTGTACTGGCAGTATAATTGTCGTTATTATTGTGGTAAATATCGTAGTTCAGCAATAATCTGTCCTGCCCAAGATCAAAAGTCAATCCTGATTTTGCAAAATATCCCCGTCCTATTCTGTCCGTATTGTTATGGAGAAGCACATCCTGATCACCATTCAGCATACTTTCACGGTAGTTCTGGCCTACATTCAGCTGCCATCCGAAAAGCTTATTTCTGGCATTCAGATTTAAAGAATTGGTGGTTCTGCTTCTGAATTTGTCGTAACTGCTAAAAGAATAATTTCCCGAATAGGTTGCTGTTAAATACTTATTAGCATTCTTATTGGTAATGATATTCATGATGGCACCTCCTGAGGTAGCAGGATATTCCGCTCCCGGCTGGGTGATCACTTCTATTCTGTCCACCGAGTTGGCAGGCATTCCTTCAAGAAAAGAATTCAGTTCGTTTGACGTGATATTCAATGGTCTCCCGTTCAGGTAAACATCCAGGATTTTTCCCTGGTACATCATTCCGGCAATATCGGTGGAAACCAGGCCGGGAAGCTTCTTTATACCTTCCAGAACGTTTCCGTTATTAAGCTGTGGCTGCTCTGAAAAGTCAAAAATAGTACGGTCTGCTTTCTGTTCAACGGCTTTTTTAGTTTTGGTAATGACTACGCCTTCAATCTGTTTCTCTTTGTCTGGGGTGTTGTTGTTCTTTTCCTGTGAATAGGCAAAAAAAGACGCCAGCAAAGACAGCGTGAATATAGTTTTTCTCATAATGTTTTTTACTACTATCCAGTTAGACGTAAAAAAAGCTCATTTGTTACGGTGAAATTTGCGAAAAGTTAAATTTTTAAGCATTTATTTTTTTATTTCCGAAATAATTATATCTTTGCCACGTAATTATCAAGAATCTCATAGATGGGATAGCAACCTGCAAAAACAAGCAAGGTGCTGAAATAGATAAGCCGGTATGCCCGGAAAAAATGTTTATTCTCTATTTTTCTCCCATCTTGACATTTTTGTTTTAAAAATAAAATCAATGTTTAAAGACAAGGGAAACCACAAGGCCAATTTAAATTTTAGTTTCTCAGATCATGAAGTGTCACTTCGTTATTCTGACCTGTTTTCATGCCATACCCAAATGTGCATGTGTTGTTGTTTCTAGACTTCTTTAAAAAATAATTCAATCATTCAGGCTTTTAACCGTAACCTCAAATAGAGGTTACAGGAATTTTATTGCCTGAAAACAACCAACAATCAGTAATCAAAAAATAGAAAAACACATGTACAATTTCAACAAAAAAACAATCATAGCATCAGCAACTCTTATTTCAGCATTTTATTTCGGGCAGACGGATTCTGTATCTTCCAAAAAGATCGATGATGTAGTGATCCTTGGATCCAGAGGGGCAGGAAGATCACTTACAGAAACTCCGGTTCCGGTAGATATCATCAATATTTCTAAAATTCTGAGACAAAGTCCCGTAAATAATATAAGCCAGGCACTTAATTATGTAGTGCCTTCATTTTCTTCAACATCGCATACGGTAAATGACGGAACCGATTTCGTGGATCCTGCTCTTCTAAGAGGGCTTGGTCCGGACCAGGTGCTGGTTTTGCTTAACGGGAAAAGAAGATACCAGTCATCCTTGATCAATGTTACCCTGACTCCGGGAAGAGGTTCGGTAGGAACGGATCTTAATGCAATTCCGGCTTTTGCTTTAGATAAAATAGAGGTTCTGAGAGACGGGGCTTCTGCCCAATATGGTTCTGATGCCATTGCAGGAGTAGTGAATTTAGGATTAAAGAAAAGGCTTGGACTTTCGGGACAGGTATTTTTAGGAGGATATGCTTCATCAGTTGCTAATAATTTCTCAGGAGGGATAGACGGGGAGACCATTTCTGCAGATCTTAATTATGGAGCAAAGATCGGGGAGAAAGGATTTATTAATGTAACAGGTTCCGTACAATATAGAGACCCCTATTCAAGAGCAGGTGTCCGTCAGGGTGATATCTTTAATGCTTATAATGCCATTAATTACAGAGCATTGCAGAATGGAGTCAATATTGATGGGCTGTATAAAAATATTACCAATACGCCCAATACCCAGCAGATTATTAATACAATAAAGCAATACGCCTCACAGGTTGGCTATTTTTCTCAGGATTTCAAGGATCAGATATCAGGAGCTAACAGCATTACAGCATTGCAGGGGTTACTGGGAAAAGATTTCACTGATCAGGAACTCGCATACAGAGGTCTGGAAAGAAAAGATTTCAGTCTTAGAGCAGGACAGTCCAAGCTGCAGTCCGCACAGCTTTTTTTCAACTCTGAAATTCCGGTGAATGAAGACTGGAAAGTGTATTCCTTTGGAGGTTACAGCTACCGTTTAGGGAATGCAGGTGGATTTTACCGTCTTCCGAACACAGAAAGGAACATCAATGCTGTTACCCCGAATGGATATTTGCCGCAAATTGAAGCAACTGTGAATGATTATTCACTGGCAGGAGGAATCAAAGGAAAATGGAACGGCTGGAATGTGGATTTAAGCAATACTTTCGGGAAAAATGCTTTTAATTTTGGGGTGGTGAATACCTTTAATGCTTCTTTAGGAGAAAATTCTCCAAGAACCTTTGAAGCAGGAGGCTCAGAATTCTTACAAAATACGCTGAATCTGGATTTCTCAAAAAAATATGATGTGCTTCATGGCCTGAACGTGGCCTTTGGTGGGGAATACCGTTATGAGAACTATAAAGTAAATGCAGGAAACGAAAATTCCTATGTTTCTTATGATATCAATGGCCGTGTAGTAACAGCCGCTACTCCTGATAATGAAAAAGTAACTGATTTCTTTGGTGCTGTAAGACCGGCCGGATCACAGGTGTTTCCGGGGTTTAGTCCGGATAATGCAGTTTCCGGAAGCAGAAACAGTCTGGCGGCCTACGCCGATGTGGAAATTGAACCCACCGACTGGTGGCTCGTGGAAGGAGCTGTCCGTTTCGAGAATTATTCAGATTTTGGTTCTACTTTTAATTATAAACTGGCTACCAATGTAAAGCTGGCTAAAAATTTCAACTTGAGAGGTGCTGTTTCTACAGGATTCAGAGCGCCTTCTCTTGCGCAGATCTACTATAGTTCAACTTCTACATTGATACAGAAGGGGCAGACAACACAGGTTGGAACTTTCAGAAATAATTCCGAAGCTGCCCAGGCATTAGGGATTCCAAAATTAAAACAGGAAACTTCACAATCTTACAGCACAGGAATTACATGGAAAATTCCGTCTTTGAGCTTAGTATTTACAGCGGATGCCTATCTTATAAAGATCAAAGACAGGGTAGTGCTTACCGATTTATTCTATCGTCCGGAAGGAAGCTTTGCACCCGGATCTGATCAGGCGGTTCTTCAGGGAGCTTTCGACTTAGCCAGAGCCAGTGCTGCCAATTTCTTTGCCAATGCAGTGGATTCACAGACGAAAGGATTGGATATTACCGTTTCCCAGAATTCAAGGATTTCGGAAGGGATATCTCTGGAAAATAACCTGGGGCTTAATCTTAACCAAACCAGAAGGATCGGGGATATTCATGCTTCACCTAAGTTGGTAAGCCAGATCAATAATTATTTTTCTGAACCGAACAGAGTATATTTTGAAGAAGCTGTACCCCGTATAAAAGCTACACTTGCTAATACATTGAGGCTTGCAGCTCTTACCGTTTCCCTTAGAAATTCCTACTTTGGAAAAGTGACGGATGCCGATGTGCTGGATGCCAACTTTGACGGGATTACCGAAAGCAGAGAACACTTTATTCTGAATGAGCGTTTTGTTACGGATCTTTCTGTAGGTTATGATTTTAATAAAAACATTTCAGCAACTATAGGAAGTAATAATATCTTCAATATTCTTCCGTCGAAAAGCCCGAATATAAGCTCTTTGACGGCGGACAATCAGTTTGTGTATTCCAGACAGGTTTCCCAGTATGGCATTGGTGGACGTTTCCTTTTTGCAAGGGTGGAATTTAAATTTTAAATTAATTAAAGGACAAAAATAAAAAACAGAGATTCGGTCTCTGTTTTTTATTTGATTATACAATTTGTTATTGTGCTCTGTCTTTTTCCTCGAAATTGATGTTTTTCTTACTGATCTTCTTTTTGTTGCCTCCAAAAGTATAATTCACACTTAAACGGAAGCTTCTGCCATCCCAGTAATTATCCATATGCTGGCTGCTGTCGGTAAAATACTTGTCACCCCTGTACCTCTGGGCAAAAATATTGGTAACCGTCGCATTGATCTGAAGTTTCTTTTCCAAAAGGGAAACTTTTAATCCTGAAGTAAGTTCAGGAAAAGAGTAGAAATAAGAGTTTACATTTCTGTAAGGAAGACTATGATCATAATTCAGGAATAAGGCAAGAGTCTTATTTTTATTTAAAGTAAACGTATTGCTTATCGAGTAGCTGAACGAACTTCCTTTCTGCGTTTCTGCCTGAATATTGAATACCGTTGAATTCTGAAGGGAAGCATTCATCGATATACTGGTTTCCCAGAATCTGAAAAAGGTATCGGTATAAGAAGCATTCAATCCCCAGAAATTATTGTTGTAGTAATTCAGATACGTGCCGATCTGTGAAAGTCCATCTATATATGAGATCTGTCCGAAGGCATTTTTCATCCTCAGGTAATAAACACTGGCAGAAAATTTACTGTTAAAAGTATATCCAAGCTCCCAGTTGTTGATATAAGCCGGAGTCAGCAAAGGATTTCCTGAAGAATAGGAATACGGATTCGAATACCAGCGGAACGGGTTGAGGTTACTCATACTTGGACGGTTGATCCTTCTGGAATAAGAAAAGCTGAACACATTTTTATCTTCTTTATAGGAAACATAAGCAGATGGAAACCATTGTGCGTAATTATATTGGTTTCCCGAACCGGAAGAAGGGGTATAGCTTTCTGCATTCGTGTTTTCATAGCGAAGACCGGCTTTCATTTCCCAATGCTCTCCGAAAGACTTTGCATAACTGATGTAAGCTGCATAGTTTTCTTCTTTATATTCGAAAAGATTAGCTCTTGCAAGGTCTTCAATATAATTTCCTGCACTTACATTGAAATACCGGAGATCCGAACTGTTTTTAAACTGATTAAATTTTACTCCGGTTTCGATCGTACCAAAAGAAAACGGAAGCTCAAGATCTGCCTGAGCGGAAAAAATCTGTGGTTTGATCAGGGAAGTGGTTCTCACATCCTGTACAGATTGATCTGAGGATTTCAGTGTGGAAAAATTGACTTCAGTATCAGAATTGTTCTTATAAAAATTCCCGGCAATGCTCAGTTTTTTTCCAAGGGAATCCAGTTTGAGATCATAGTAAGCGCTTAAAGTGTGGGCAGGAAGCTTTTCACGGTGAAAAGTATTGGTTAAAAGATTTTCTTCACTAAGATCTGAGGCAATGTTTTTCGTTGTATTAACAATATCCATCCCGGATTTCTGATGGGCGTAGATGTATTCCATCCCTATCTCTGCGTTTTTACTGATTTTATAGGAAAGATTAAGAGTCGGAGTAAGCTCCTTCCACATATCGCGTCGCACAGAATTGCTATAGTTTTGGGATGTCCCCAGAATGGTGTAATTTTCATCAGAACGTTTGGCTGAGTCATAATAGGTTAATTTCAGGCTGCTGCTGAATTTTTCCGTTTGATAACTAAGCGAGCCGTTTGAACTGAAACCGGAATAAGTCCTCTGGATCAGATTGGTATTGATATTTCCGCTAAAACCTAAGTTGGGATTCTTCTTCAGGATAATATTGATGATACCGCTGTTGCCCTGCGCTTCATATTTTGAAGGAGGCGTTGTAATTACTTCTATTTTTGTAATGTTTTCCGAACGGATAGATTTCAGATAGTTTAATAGAGCATTGCCCGAAAGATTCAACATTCTTCCGTTAATCATCACACTTACCGTACTTTTTCCGGTAATAGAAATTAACCCCATGTTTTCATCCACTTTCAGCATGGGAACGTTAGCAAGAGTTTCGGAAGCGTCCATACCCTGCGAAGCTACCGATGCTTCCACATTGAAAATAAGACGGTCTGCTTTTCTTTCCAGGAGTTTTTTCTTTACCAGAAGATTAATCTGCTCAACCTGCTGGATGCTGTCTTTTTTAATTTGTGCCGATATCGTTGTTGAAAAAAGGCTGATGATCACAATGTATTTCAGTTTCATAGTTTAAAATCTTGCTCCAAAGGTATTTTCAAACTTATTTTTGTGAAATATCATTTAGATTTCATGGCGGATTATTCCGTTCAAAATATTTTCATCGGAAAAAAAACAGGTTTCATCGGAAATGTTTAGGAATTTGAATGACTGGAGTCTTACATTTGAGCATGAAGCAAAAACAAATCTTTCTCCTGCATTTTTTTTACTGGCTACTGATTATTTTCAACGGAGTCGTTGCGGGACTGGTATATAATACGAGAAATCTGGATATCCTGAGTGTCACCATATTTTTTGCCAATTTTCTTGGCTTTTATGTAAATTACTTCTTCATCGCTCCAAAATTTTTTGATCCCAAAAGATTTTACATGATGATTATCGGCTTTTTTATAGGGGTATTCGTTTTCGTTGTCTTCCGGTACTCAATAGAAGAGATATTGCTTCCGGCACTTACTGGCCGTAGAAATTATAAGGAGGGAACTACATTCCTGTACTATTTTTATGACAATATATATTATTCCAGCTTAACGGTTTTTGTAAGTACAAATCTCTGGTTTTTTAAATATTATTCTAAAATTGAAGCAGAACGTACAAGACTTATTGAAGAAAGAAAACATGCCCAGCTTCAGGCTCTGAAAACCCAGATCAATCCGCATTTTATCTTTAATTCCTTAAATAACATCTATTCTCTGGTGTATCAGAATTCAGATCAATCTTTGCCTGCCATCGAAAAGCTGAGTGAATTGCTGAGGTACAGTACCAAAGATCTCGAAAAAGACGTCATCAGCCTGGATAAGGAAATTAGCTATATAGAAAGCCTGATCGGGCTCGAAAAACTAAGGATTAAGAATCCGGAAATGCTGGTGTTTGAAAAAAAAATCTCGAATCCGAAGCTTGAAATATCTCCTATGCTTTTGGTTCCTTTTGTAGAGAATGCCTTCAAACACGGAGATTTCAGAAATAAGGGCTTTGTATTGGAAATTTCGGACGAAAATAGAGTGCTTCATTTTTATCTTCATAATTTTAAAAACCAGGGAATGAAAGATACAGCATCAGGAATTGGTATTGAAAATGTCAGAAAAAGACTTGAAATTTTATATCCTAAAAAACATGAGCTTAATATAAAAGACCTGGAATCCGAATTTATTGTAGATTTAAGAATAATTTTCCCCTATGAGAACGATTAAATGCATTATTGTAGATGACGAGCCTCTCGCAATCTCCCTTCTGGAAAATTATGTCAGAAAGATTCCCTTCCTGGAGCTGGTTTTTTCCACGGAAAATCCTATTCTGGCATTGGAATATATACAGAGTAATGAAGCAGACCTGATTTTTCTGGATATTCAGATGCCGGAACTTACGGGAATCAATTTTATGAAGATTGTTGGGGAAAAGAAAAAGTATATCCTGACGACAGCCTATTCGGAATATGCGCTGGAAGGTTACGAGCATAATATCATAGATTACCTTTTAAAACCTGTTTCGTTTGACCGGTTTTATAAAAGTGCGGTAAAGGCTCAGGAACGTTTTTCTTTTTCTGAAAATAATGAAGAGTCTTATTTTTTTGTGAAATCCTCTGGTGTGCAGCACCGTATTAACTTCGATGATATTCTTTACATTGAAAGCATTAAAGATTATGTGAACATCAAAACATCCGATAATGAATATATTGTACTGGATACCCTAAAATCCTTGGAAAATGAGCTTTCTGAGAGGTTTATCCGTGTTCATAAATCCTTTATTGTTAATCTGGACAAAACTAAAAATATAGGCATAAAGAAAATAGTTTTGATTTCAGAGCAGGAAATCCCGATCGGGGAAAGCTACCGGAGCAACCTTCTGAATAAGATAAAATAAAAATCGGCTTCCGAAGGAAGCCGATTTTCTATGATTAATTAATCTAACAATTAATTCTGTTGTTTTTTAATTAGGTTAAGGGCAGAACCAGCCTTAAACCAATCGATCTGCTGATCGTTGTAAGTATGGTTGGCCATGATAATGTCTTTAGTTCCGTCTGCATGTACGAATTCTAAAGTCAGTTGTTTTCCTGGAGCAAACTGGTCAAGATCTAAGAAATTAACGGTGTCATCTTCCTGGATTTTATCATAATCTGCCTCATTAGCGAAAGTGATTCCCAGCATTCCTTGTTTTTTAAGGTTGGTCTCGTGGATTCTCGCGAATGATTTTACCAATACTGCTTTTACCCCTAAATGTCTAGGTTCCATCGCTGCATGTTCTCTTGAGGAACCTTCACCGTAGTTTTGGTCACCCACAACGATAGTAGGAATTCCGGCAGCTTTGTAAGCTCTTTGTACAGCCGGTACTTCACCGTATTCGCCGGTTATCTCGTTTTTAACATGGTTGGTTTCCATATTGTAAGCATTCACGGCACCGATCAGCATGTTGTTTGAAATATTATCAAGGTGACCTCTGTATTTCAGCCATGGTCCTGCCATAGAGATGTGGTCGGTCGTACATTTTCCGAAAGCTTTGATCAGAACCTTAGCTCCCTGAATATTTTTACCGTCCCATGCAGGGAATTCTTCCAGTAACTGAAGTCTGTCCGAAGTAGGGTTTACTTTTACTACCACTGCAGATCCGTCTTCAGAAGGAGCCTGGTATCCGTTATCATCTACTGCAAAGCCTCTTGCAGGAAGTTCAGAACCTTTAGGTTCGTCCAGTTTTACCTGCTCCCCGTTTTCAGCGGTTAAAGTATCGGTAATCGGGTTAAAATCCAATCTTCCGGAGATAGCAACAGCAGCTACCATTTCAGGAGACGCTACGAAGGCGTGTGTATTTGGGTTACCGTCAGCTCTTTTGGCAAAGTTTCTGTTGAAAGAGTGAATGATAGAGTTTTTCTCTCCTTTATCCGCTCCCTCTCTGTCCCATTGCCCGATACAAGGCCCACAGGCATTGGTAAAGATTCTTGCATTTTCAAATTTTCTGAAAGAATTTAAGAATCCGTCTCTTTCTGCTGTGAATTTTACCTGCTCGGAGCCAGGGTTGATTCCTAAAATTGCTTTTGGCTTCACTCCTTTTGCAACGGCATCTTCAACGATGGAAGCAGCTCTGGATAAATCTTCGTAAGAAGAGTTGGTACAAGACCCTATCAGTGCCCATTCTACTTCAATAGGCCATCCGTTAGCTTCAGCTTTAGCCCTGAATTCTGCTACAGGGGTAGCCAAATCCGGAGTAAAAGGTCCGTTTAAGTGAGGAGTAAGTTCAGAAAGGTTGATTTCTATTAATTGGTCAAAATATTGTTCAGGGTTGGCATATACTTCAGCATCACCTGTTAAGTGTTCTGCAATTTTATCGGCGGCGTCTACTACATCCTGTCTTCCTGTTGCGGCCAGGTATCTTCTCATGGAATCATCATATCCGAAAGTAGAAGTTGTAGCTCCGATTTCAGCACCCATGTTACAGATGGTTCCTTTACCTGTTGCTGAAAGAGATTCTGCTCCTTCTCCGAAATATTCTACGATGCATCCTGTTCCTCCTTTTACGGTAAGAATTCCTGCCACTTTCAGGATAACGTCTTTTGCAGAAGTCCATCCGCTCATTTTACCGGTTAATTTTACCCCGATAAGTTTTGGCATTTTAAGTTCCCAGGCCATTCCGGCCATTACGTCTACTGCATCAGCACCACCTACACCGATGGCTACCATTCCCAGACCGCCTGCGTTTACGGTATGAGAGTCGGTACCGATCATCATACCTCCAGGGAATGCATAGTTTTCAAGCACAACCTGGTGAATGATCCCGGCTCCTGGTTTCCAGAAACCGATTCCATATTTATCACAAACGGAGCTCAGGAAGTTGAATACTTCCGAGTTTTTGTTAATACCTTCCTGTAAATCTGCTTCAGCGCCTACTCTTGCCTGGATCAGGTGATCGGCGTGAGCTGTGGACGGAACCGCTACTTTAGCTTTTCCTGCCTGCATGAATTGTAAAAGTGCCATCTGCGCAGTGGCATCCTGCATGGCTACTCTGTCTGGAGCAAAGTCTACGTAAGAGTTTCCTCTCTCATGTGCCTGTGTAGCATTTCCTTCCCACAGGTGAGTGTAAAGGATTTTTTCTGAAAGTGTAAGCGGTTTTCCCACGACTTGTCTTGCTGCTGCAATTCTTTCAGGGTAGCGCTCGTACACTTTTTTGATCATATCAATATCAAAAGTCATATCTTAATTTAATTTTTCTTCTTTTTTAAATACACTTTCCGTTATTATTCCGTCTCGAAAATATTCCTTTACACTTCATCAAATTCTGTTCCTTCGATCTGTAAAAAGGATAAGTCTGATCAATAACCAGAATATTTTGCGTCTATCAAGTTAAGAAAAAAATGGAATTTCTTTCCTCTCTTTTATTTAAAATAATTATTAACAGCTCTTAAATAGAAAGGTTCTAAACAAAAATTGAAAGATTTTAAATTCCGCAGGACTAAAATCTTTCAATTATATTTAAAACAGTCCAAGGACTTATCTTCAAACTCTGTTAATGACCAACCTGAACCAATTCTTTGATAGGAGGGGCAAATTTAGTAAGGTCAATACCTTCAACTGCAGCTTTGTATTCATCTATATTAGGAATTCTTCCGATAATTGCAGACAATACAACAACAGGAGTTGAAGCCAGTAAAGATTCTCCTTTTTTACGTTCGGAATCTTCAACAACTCTTCCCTGGAAAAGACGGGTTGAGGTAGCCAATACCGTGTCTCCTTTTGCCGCTTTTTCCTGGTTACCCATACAAAGGTTACAGCCGGGACGCTCAAGGTACATCATGTTTTTGTATTCAACACGTGCTTCACCTTTAGGAGCATTGTCGTCGAATTCGAACCCTGAATATTTTTCTAAAAATTCCCAGTCTCCTTCAGCTTTTAATTCATCAATGATGTTATAGGTAGGAGCTGCTACTACAAGAGGAGCATTGAACTCAACTTTACCTTGTTGTTTTTCAATGTTTTTAAGCATCTGAGAAACAATTTTTAAATCTCCTTTGTGAACCATACAGGATCCTACAAATCCAAGATCTACTTTTTTCTCTCCTCCGTAATAAGAAAGATCTCTGATGGTATCGTGAGTATATCTCTTGGAAACATCTTCGTTATTTACATCCGGGTCAGCAATCATTGGTTCAACGATGGCATCAAGGTCAACAACTACTTCTGCATAATATTTTGCGTTTGAATCCGGAGTTAAAGCCGGTTTTTCACCAGATCTGATCTCTGCGATTCTCTTATTGGCTTTATCAATTAATCCCTGAAGAACCTGATTGTGGTTATCCATACCTTTATCAATCATGATCTGGATTCTGCTCTTGGCAATTTCTAAGGATTCAATTAAGGTATTGTCTTCAGAAATGTTGATAGAGGCTTTAGCCTTCATTTCTGCCGTCCAGTCTGTAAAGGTAAATGCCTGGTCAGCCGGAAGTGTTCCGATGTGAACCTCAATGATTCTTCCCTGGAATACGTTTTCTCCTCCGAACTGCTTAAGCATCTGGGCCTGTGTAGCATGAACAACATCACGGAAATCCATGTGCTCTTTCATATTCCCTTTGAACGTTACTTTTACAGATTCCGGGATAGGCATGGAAGCCTCACCTGTGGCCAGTGCCAGGGCAACTGTTCCGGAGTCAGCTCCAAAAGCAACCCCTTTGGACATTCTTGTGTGGGAGTCACCACCAATGATGATTGCCCATTCGTCTATCGTGATATCGTTAAGAACTTTGTGAATTACATCGGTCATAGCGTGGTATTCGCCTTTTGGATCACGGGCTGTAATCAAACCGAACTCATTCATGAATTTCATCAGCTTAGGAATGTTTGCCTGCGCTTTTTTATCCCATACTGAAGCAGTGTGGCAACCTGACTGGTACGCACCGTCAACGATTGGTGAAATTACGGTAGCAGCCATAGATTCAAGTTCCTGAGCAGTCATCAATCCTGTGGTATCCTGAGAACCCACAATATTTACCTGTACACGAACGTCTGAACCGGCATGTAAAACCTTTCCTGGTGTTGTTCCAACAGCATTTCTGTTGAAGATTTTTTCCACAGCTGTAAGTCCCTGACCTTCATGGGAAATTTCTTTTGAAGGGGCAAAAACGGCAGGAGTGTCAATTCCTAAAAGTTTGGCTGCAAAAGTCTGCAGTTTTTTACCAAATACAATGGCATAAGACCCGCCAGCTTTGATGAACTCCATTTTCTGGGGGGTGAATGCCTTTGAAATGTCAATCAGCTCCTGGTCGCCGTTATATAGTTTTTTTGTTTTTGTATTGATTGTCAGAACAGTTCCGGTAGCAACTGAATAGGCTTCTTCAAGAACAATGTCTCCATTTTCATTACGAAGAGGATTACCGTTTTCGTCGAGCTTCTTAACCCAGTTTTTCAGGTCAATACCGATACCTCCGGTTACGTCTACGGTAGTAAGGAAAATCGGAGAGATACCGTTGGTTCCCCCAACAATCGGAGCGATATTTACAAACGGAATATATGGGCTTGCCTGTTTTCCTGTCCAGAGAGCCACGTTGTTTACTCCTGACATTCTGGATGAACCTACGCCCATTGTGCCTTTCTCTGCAATCAGCATTACACTTTTATCAGGATGCTGTGCCTGAAGTGCTCTGATTTCTTCCTGTGCCTGAGGCGTGATCATACATTTACCATGAAGCTCACGGTCTGATCTTGAGTGGGCCTGGTTACCCGGAGAAAGTAAATCTGTTGAGATATCTCCTTCGCCTGCAATGTACGTAACTACTTTAATTTCTTCTGGAACATCCGGCAGTTTAGTAAAAAACTCTGCTTTTGCATAGCTTTCAATAATATCTTTTGCAATTGCGTTACCACTGTTGAACGCTTCTTTCAAACGATTGGTATCCGCTTCGTAAAGGAAAACTTGGGTTTTAAGAACATTGGCCGCTTCTTTGGCAATAGCAATATCATTACCTAAAGCCAGATCCAGCAATACTCTGATAGAAGGACCACCCTTCATGTGGGATAATAGTTCAAAGGCATATGCCGGTGATATTTCTTCTACTTTGGATTCACCAAGAATGATCTCTTTTAAAAATTCAGCTTTTACTCCTGCAGCGCTTGTAGTTCCGGGTAGTGTGTTGTAAATGAAAAACTTAAGAGAATCCGATCGGTCTGCGTTACCAGTATCTTTAATCTGCGTAATAATTTCGCTTAGTAATTCAGCACTGTCAATTGGCTTTGGATGAAGCCCCTGGTTTTTTCTTTCTTCAATCTCTTTGATGTAATCCTTATAAATACTCATAATAATAGAAATCTTTCAATTTAAAAATGTAGATTAATAAAATGTTTTGCTAGCACTGTTTCTTTATCAGCCTATTACAATACGATAATGCTATTTTCGAAAGCAATGAAGAGGAGTAAAGTTCAGTATAATCTACCCCTTTTTTTGTCAATGTGAGATAATATTCGTTAATTATCAAACAATTAAAAAGGTTCCCAAAAGTACGAAAATTTAGTATTTTATAAGATGAAATTATTTAGATTCTTTATAAATATGAATTTGATAATTTCTATTTTTGGCCGTAATTTTGCAGGCAAATGATGAATATGAAAAATGTACTGAATTTTTTGGGTCTATTTATTTCGTTTTTCGTTTTTTCACAGACGAAATCGGTGAAGAAACTACCCATAAAAAATGTAACGAAAACCGTTGTAAGAAAGTCGTCTCCCGAGGTTAAACCGAATCCTGATCTTGTGGTGATCCACCAGGAGCTTCCGGTGCTGATTCCCAAAAAGGAAGATGGTAAATTTGGATATGTCAATCAGAACGGAAAATTTATAATCAAGCCTGAATACCATATTGCCGTGTTTTTTTATGAAGACTGTAATCTTTTGAATTCTCCCAACGAAAAGGTAAGGAAATTCGGGACAGATGAATATGCCACAGTGGAAAAAGACATGATTTCTTACCGGATCAATAAGGCAGGAAAAAGAGTCTACCAGTTCAAAGATTCAGATCTTGGGAAATGCAAGTTGGATAATTATAAACAGCAGCTTTACCAGGCATATGTCCTGAATGGGTTTTATGGCATCATTGAAAAATCCAGATTTGTAAATGCGGCAGATTACAGGGATTATCAGATTTATCCCCAGTATCAGTATTTATATATTATGGAAGGTGATGATGTGGCCAATCCAATGATTGTAGCTTCTCACAATGACAGATTCGGTGTAATTGATGTCAATAACAAAGTGATCATTCCTTTTGAGTATTCCAATATAAAAAGAAACTTTACCTGGAAGCTGGGAAGAATGTTTGAAGTAACAAAAGACGGAAAAAACTATTACTATATTGATTCCAGAAATAAGACGTACTAAGGCTGTAGGCTATAAGCAGTAAGCTTGAAGCTTAATGACGAGATTTTTTAAACGGCTTTAATTACATTAAGAAGGGTCTATTTAAATTAATCGTTATAAAAATATTTTAACACCCCGCAACTAAATAACCCGAACTCCACATCCGAAACCCATACCCCGAAACTCAAAAACCCCCGTCTCACATTTTTTTTGTAATTTTGCGGCTGAAATAAAGGGGTGCTTTAACAGGCTGAGATTATACCCAATGAACCTGGAACGGATAATGCTGTTTAGGGAAATTAAAAATGAGCAATAGGTAATGAGAAATTCTCAAAATATTACTTATTACCAATTACTGATAACTCATCATAATCTGCCCCTTTTATTCATTAAATTTTAAAGATTTATAGAATGAAAGGATTATTTTTTTTAGGGCTTACTGTAGGCGCTGCAGCCTTTATCCAGGCTCAAAACAAAGATTCCCTGAAAGTCAGGGAAATAGAAGCGGTCAATTTTACCAAAAGACTGCCTGTTGCTAAGGAAATTATCAATGTACAGAAAGATGTAGACAGCAGAAATCTGGGACAGGATCTTCCGATTCTTTTGAAAAATCAAACCTCTATTATTTCTACTTCAGATGCCGGAAACGGGGTTGGATATACCGGATTCAGGATCCGTGGAGTGGAAGGAAAGGGAATCAATGTGATGATGAACGGGGTTCCGTATAATGATTCAGAAAGCCAGGGAACTTTTTTTGTAAATGTTCCGGATCTTACAAGTTCTGCCTCCCAGATCGTCATTCAGAGAGGGGTTGGAACATCCAATAATGGAGTTTCCGCGTTTGGGGCCAGTATTAATGTAATCTCCAAAGAACCGGAAGAGAAAATGTATTTTAAGACGGATGACAGCTACGGTTCATTTAATACCTATAAATATTCAGCGGAAGCAGGTTCCGGAAAGTTCTGGAAAGACAGGCTTTCGGTGATGGGAAGATATACACGCATTCATTCCGACGGATATATTGACCGCGCTTTTTCAAAACTGGATTCTTATAATTTCACTGCATTATTTGAGGAAGGTAAAACAAGACTCCGCCTGATGGCCTTCGGAGGAAAAGAAAAAACATACCAGGCATGGAACGGCATCGACCGGCCGACCTGGGAAACCAATCCAAAGTTCAACTATTCAGGGCAATATACTGATCTGGTTACCGGTGAGGAAAAATTCTATGATAATGAGACGGATAATTATCAGCAGAACCATTACCAGCTTTTATGGGAACAGAAATTCAGTGATAACTGGAATCTGGAAACAACACTTCATTACACCAAAGGAAAAGGATATTACGAAAACTATAAGAGAGTGGATGAAACCGATGCGGATGCTACCCATTACTCCAATTATAATCTGCCGATACCGATCGTAAACGGATCGCCTGTAGATATAACAGATTTTATCAGAAAAAAATGGTTGAATAATGATTTTTATGGGGCAGTTTCCACCCTTTACGGAAAATTGGAACAGGTTGACCTTAATTTCGGTGTCGTGGCCAACCAGTATTATGGAAGACATTTTGGAAATGTTACAGGAGTGTATTTTCCTCAGATCAACGAATATGAATACTACAGAAACCGTTCAGTAAAAACCGAACTTGCAGGTTTTGCAAAAGCTTTGTGGCGAACCGGGGATCATTTCGAATTTTTCGGGGATCTCCAGATCAGAAATATCGATTATGATACTAAGATCTTTACCGCCGGAGACGGAGAAGGCGGAAATCTGGATAAAAACTGGCTTTTCTTTAATCCAAAAGCAGGGGTAAATTATAAAATCGGAAACGGAAAAGTTTTCCTTTCGTACGCGCATGCCCACCGTGAGCCGAACAGGGATGACCTTATGAGTGACAATGAGGTAAAGGCTGAAAAGCTTCACGATTTTGAAGCCGGAATAGAAAAGCAGTTCGGAATTCTTGCCGTAACTGCTAACCTATACTATATGTACTATGTCAATCAGTTGGTACTGAACGGGCAGCTGAATAATGTGGGCGCATTTATCAGGACAAACTCTGGAAAAAGCTATAGAAGAGGGATTGAAATCGGAGCGCTGGCGAAACTTTCCAAGCAGTGGGAAGTAAACGGTAATGTCAGCCTAAGCCAGAACAGAAATCTTGATTTTAAGATTAAAAATAATGGAACCCTTCAAAATCTGGGTGATACCGATATTTCATTCTCTCCCAATGTCATTGCCAATGTGGGTCTGAAGTTCAACCCTTCGAAAAGCTTCCTGTTTGCTTTAACGAATCAGTATGTCGGAAAACAGTATCTGAATAATACAGGTGATAAAAATCTGCAGCTAAAAGATTATTTCCTGACGGATTTCAATGCCCAGTATCAGTTTACCATTGCACGTAATGATATCGCTTTAAAATTGCTGGTGAATAATCTCTTTAATAAAAAATATGTCAACAACGGAGCTGTTTACGGTGGAGATCCATACTATTTTTCACAGGCAGGAATTAATTTTATGTTCGGGATCAGCTGGAAAATTCAATAAATGCTAAGATGGCAAAAAAGCAAAAAGGCTAAAATGCGGAAGAGCAAAATTGCTAAAGGTAGAAGAATAAAATCGCAAATTACCTTTCTTTGCTTTCTCAGCATTCTTGTCTTATTCAGTCTGGCTGTTTAGCCTTTTCGCTTTTTCGCCAAAGTTTAAATAATACTATTCCCGTTTTGATGTGGAATAATCAAAAGACTGTTTCGGCGGTCTTTTTTATATCTGATAAATGTCTCCAAAAGTCGCGAAAAAATTATAAATTTGCTGCCAAATGAATATTTCGGCTTACATTTTAGAATATCTGAAACAATTTGGAACTGTGACGGTTCCGGGCTTCGGTGTGTTTTCGCTTAAAAATTCCAAGGCAATTATCAATTCCGAGAACGGAAGCATCCTTCCGCCGGCAAGTGAAATTGTTTTTGCCGTGGATTATGAAATACAGTCTGATGATCTGGCCGCTTTTATAGCCGGAGAAAAACAGATGTCTTTAGAGGCTTCCAGAAGTGATCTGAAAATTCAGACCGATTTTTGGAAAAAGAAGCTTCAGGCAGATCAGTTTCTGGAAATTCAGAATCTCGGAACAGTTCATATTGAAGATGATAAAACCCATTTTAAAGGAAAAAGAATAGAATCAGGACATCCGGATTTCTATGGGCTTGAAGAGATCAGGCTCTCGGATATCAACAACGGTGAAAAAGTCAGCACCACAGTAAACAAGGAAAAAGATTATAAGTTTAAAAAATCTATTCTTTGGATTTTCCTGCTGGTTATTCCTGTTTTAGGAATTCTGTATCTGGCAATTACCCAAAGAGAGCTTTTGTTCGGAAAGAAATCTTTTGATAATGTTTCCGTGCAGACTTCTACACACAGAATTGTAAAGGATACCATTAAAGTAATGGTTCACAGTCCCGAAGAGGCTGTTTCAGATTCACTGAAAAAAGATTCCCTGTCAAAACCTGCTGCGAAGGGTATTAAATCCAATCCGGCAGTTCAAAACAACACTAAGACTCAATGGCAAAAGTAAAAAAAGCGTCAGAATCCCTGACCATCATGACCAATATTGTTCTTCCGAACGAAACCAACTCTTTAAGAAACCTTTTCGGAGGTGAGCTTCTGGCAAAAATGGACCGTTGTGCTTCCATTTCTGCAGCCAGACACTGCGAAAGAAGAGTGGTAACAGCATCTGTAAATCACGTTTCTTTCAATCATCCTATCCCTGAAGGTGGAGTTGTGGTCCTGGAATCTAAAGTTTCAAGAGCATTTTCTACTTCAATGGAGGTGTATGTAGATGTATGGCTGGATGATCCCATTAACCAGAAAAAAGTTCATACCAATGAAGGAATTTACACTTTCGTAGCGGTAGACGAATTCAACCGTCCTATTCCGATCCCGGATATGATCCCGGAAACAGAAGAAGAAAAACTGAGACATGCTGCTGCTTTCAGAAGAAAAGAGTTATCATTGATCCTTTCAGGAAGAATGAAACCTCTGGAATCTGTAGAGCTTAAGAAATTATTCCAGGAGCCGGAAGAAGCAAAAGAATCCAAGAAGGATAAGAAATAAATCCCTTTCTTTTATAAATTCGCCTTTGCGAAGAGGCTTAAACACAAATTACACAAATGTTTGCACAAATTGGTGTTTTAGAAATGAAATATCTATACTCTCCGGTTTAAAAACGGGGGAAGAAGAGTAATCAATGGAACATTATGAATTTTTTTTGTGTCATTTGTGAAGTAATTAGTGTCATTAGTGTTTAAAATTATTCGTTTAAAAAATGAAGATTCTCCTTTTAGATAAAAACCATCCTCTCATCACAGAACAGCTTTTGGCTAAAAATTTTGTACTGGAAGAGGATTTTACGTCATCATACGATGAAATCTGTCAAAAAATTCAAAATTATGATGGTGTCATTATCAGAAGCAGAATTCCTTTGGATAAAAACTTTCTGGAAAAAGGGAAGAACCTGAAATTCATTGCCAGAGTAGGAGCCGGAATGGAAAATATTGATATTCCTGTTGCTGAAAGGCTGGGAATTCAGCTAATCAATTCTCCTGAGGGCAACAGGGATTCAGTGGCAGAACATGTGGTAGGAATGCTGCTGATTCTTATGAACCGTCTTTTTATAGCTTCACAGGAAGTGAAAAATGGAATTTGGCTTCGTGAAGAAAACCGGGGGGATGAACTTCTTGGAAAAACGGTTGGCCTTATAGGATATGGTAACATGGGAAAGGCTACAGCAAAAAGACTCTCAGGATTTGGCTGTAAAGTTGTTTTTCATGATATTCTTCCCGGACTGGCAGATGAATATGCTTCACAGGTTAGTTTGGATGAATTGAAGGAGTCTGCAGACATCTTAAGTTTACATATTCCACTGACTCCTGAAACGCATTATCTTATAGATGAAAAGTTTATTTCAGACATGAAAAAAGACTTTTATTTTGTGAATACAGCAAGAGGAAAAAATATTGAAACTAAGTATTTAGTTGAGGCTTTAAGATCAGGAAAAGTAAAAGGTGCCTGTCTTGACGTTCTTGAATATGAAAAGTCATCCTTCGAAAATCTGGAAACAGAAAATGAAGACCTGAAATATCTTCTGGAATCCGACAAAGCAATCGTAACACCGCATATCGCCGGATGGACCCATCAAAGTAAAGAAAAACTGGCACAGGTAATCGTAGATAAAATAGTAGCTTCATACTGTTAATTTTAGCTAAGAAAGCAAAGAAAGCTGAGAAGTAAAGTTTTTTATTCTAATTACATTTGCGTTCTCAGCTTTCTTTGTTTTTTGCCTTTTCGTGATTTCGCCCTTCCACTTTATATTTCCACTTTTTATGTTAAATAATTCATAATGTAGGCTTCGGACCGAGAATTTATTTTGAGTTTTATTAAATTGCCACTCATTTTTTGATACTCATGACGACGCGTAATTTTATACTTATTGTAACTGTTTTTTTATCCCTTATTTCCTGTAAAAAAAATGCTGAAGGCAAACAAGCTTCAGCTGAAAATTCAACCAATCTTCCGAATTACGGAAATGTAGACCTGAGCAATGTCTTTACCAAGGAAGACAGCCAGCTAGGAGATAAAGAAATACTCACAGGATATATTGACCAGTATTACAAAAAGATATGGGAAGGAGGTGACCTGAGCGGTGGAATTCTTGTGGCAAAAGGAGATGAAATCCTGTACGAGAATTACAGAGGTTTTGGTAGAGAAGGAAAACAGATGCCGATTGATAAAAATACGCCGCTGCATGTAGCTTCCGTTTCGAAGACGTTGACGGCAATGGCCATGATGAAATTGGTAGAAGCCGGAAAAATTAAACTAACCGATCATCTTACTCAATATTTTCCCGGATTTCCATACCCGAATGTTACCGTACAAACCCTTTTGGATCAGAGAAGCGGTCTTCCGAAATACGAATATTTCATTGCCAAAATACAGCCGGCTCCGGCAGAACTTTCAAAGACTTTTATTACCAATCAGGATATTCTGAATATGATCATCAAATATAAACCTGAACTGGCAAGAGATACGGACACAGGGTTTATGTATTGCAACACCAACTTTGCCATGTTAGCTTTACTGATCGAGAAAATCACTAAAACTCCGTTCCCGCAGGCTATGCAGGAGATGGTGTTCAAACCATTAAAAATGGAACATACCTATATCTTCCAGGAAAAAGATATACCTACAGCTGCCCAGTCTTTTTATTACGGTGGAAACAGGTTGTATCCTCTGGACCGGCTTGATCTTATTTATGGAGATAAAAATGTCTATACAACGCCTAGAGATCTTTATAATTTCTCAAAAGCTATGTTCTCAAAAGAATTTTTGAAACCTGATCTCATGCAGATGGTTTTCACACCCTACAGCAACGAAAAAGCCGGAATGAATAATTATGGTCTCGGTTTCAGGATGAAGATTTTTGATAATGGAGAGAAACTTACTTATCACAATGGGTGGTGGCATGGGACCAATTCAGTTTTTGCCCATCTTCTGAAATCAAAAGTAACAATCGTGGCTATTGGAAATAAATACTCAGGTAAAGTATATACAGCCCTTGCTTTATCAGGATTATTTGAGGATTTTCCTGTTCAGAAAGATAAACTGCACAGCGTAATGAACGACAATAAAGATACTTTGAATGCCGGACATGAAGTTTTTGGAGAATAATGTTTAATTTTGCTTAAACATCTATGAAAAGACTTCTTCTATTATTCGTCATCTGTTTTCTTGCTCATTCATGCGCAAGAGTAGGAGCACCTGTCGGTGGTCCTAAAGATACCATCGCACCAAAATTTTTAAGCTCGAATATCGATACCACAAGGGTTAACGTGAGAAGAGATATCCGTGAGCTCAGACTGGATTTTGACGAATACATTACTTTAAAAGATATCAATAAGAATCTGATCATATCTCCGCCTATTAAAAATATAAAGCGGATCCTTCCTTCCAATATCGCCAATAAGTATGTGATGATCCAGTGGGAAGATACCCTTCAGGCCAATACTACTTACAATTTCAATTTCGGGAATTCCATTGCGGACAATAATGAGTCTAATATTCTGCGTTATTTCAATTTTGCATTCTCTACGGGAGATAAATTGGATGACCTTTATATAAGTGGTGAAATATCGGATGCAGTAGCTATTAAAAAGAAAGAAGGAGAAAATAAACTCGTTGTAGGTCTTTATCAGGTAAAGGATACAATCAACTACAAACAGAAACCTTACTATATTACAAAAGTGGACGATGACGGCTATTATGAGCTTAATTATCTTACCCCCGGAAAGTACAAGATCATTGCCTTTGAGGATGAGAACGGTAACTCCATCTATGATCCCGGAAAAGAAAAAATAGGATTCCAAAAAGAGCCTGTAGATGTTGAAAAGTCTGTTTCAGGATTAAATCTAAAAGTATATCCTTCCAAAAAGCCTTTGAAGTATGTTGAAATGAAAGAAAGTCCCGGAGGGGTTATTATGACATTTGAAGGGCATCCGGAAAATGTAAAGGTAGCTTCAATCAACGAAAAGCTTCAGGACATCAAGGTAACTCACCGTCCTAAATCAGATACTGTAAAGATCTGGTTTGATCCCGTTAAAAGCGATGTAGGTCAGACTGTTACCGAGAATCTTAAATTCAGTTACGATACCGGCAGCAAGCAGGATACGGTTTCCGTTTTCTATAAATACAATAAGAAAAATGCAATGGATCTTGAAAATGACAATGGCGGGCCTCTGCTGGCTCCCAATTCTGATTTTAAGATTAGATCCGGATATGTTATCGATAAGATCAGCCCTGAAAAATGGACTTTAAAAAGCGACAGCTTAACAACTCAGGAATTTACCGCAAAGATATCAGAAACGGATCCTTACCAGATTCAGATCCATTCAGACTTTGTGGCAGGTAAAAAATACCAGCTCACGGTTCCAAAAGAAACGGTATCATCCTATTACACTAAAAATGTACAGTCAAAACGTTTTGATTTTGAGGTAGAGAAAGTGGAACAGTTCGGAAGCCTTGCTTTTAACATTCAAAATGCCCCGGAAGCCAATTACTGGATCCAGCTTCTGGATGCTTCGGATAAAGTTGTTTATTCAAGATATACCAAAGGAAACAGCATCAAATTCGATATTCTGAAGCCAAACGAATATATCGTCCGGATCCTGGTAGATAACAACGGAAATAAATTCTGGGACGAGGCTGATTTTGAAAATGAAACCTTTGCCGAAGACTCCTATGTATTCTACAAAAAAGCTATTGTACGTCCGTTATGGGAAACCAAAGAAGACTGGGACCTGAAAGATACCAGAACATTGGACAATCCTAAAGGAAATGTTCCTAAACCTGCAGAAGTTCCTGCTGCCGGGGAAGCAACAAAAGAAACAGTACAGAAGGAAGTAAACAAAGAAGTGAAGTCGGAATCCGGAAATGCAGTCCTGACTCCGGTAAAATAGAGGTATGAAGACGTTAAAAAAAGTATTGTTCTGGACGTTGGTCGCTTTTGCAATCATCCAGTTCATTCCCATTGACAGGGTAAACAAACCTGTCGATACAGCTGTTAACTTTGTTGATACGAAAAAGACACCGGAAAAGATTAAAGGACTGATAAAAGGAGCCTGTTACGACTGTCATTCCAATGAAACAATTTATCCCAAATATGCTTACTTTGCACCGGTTTCCTGGTCCGTAAAAAGCCATATCAATGAAGGCAGAGAACACCTCAATTTTTCTGTTTGGGGAACCTATAATAAGGAACTGAAAGAGAGTATGCTGAGCAAATCTATCCAGACTATTCAAAACAAGGCTATGCCAATGCCCGGCTATATTGTCTATCACAAAGAAGCTAACCTCTCCGATGCAGAAAGAACATTGCTGGTTCAGTATTTTGAAGAAATGCTGAAATCAAAAACCTATTAAAAAACTCCCACAAAATCTGCGGGAGTTTAAACAAAAATTATTTCTTTATATATTCCTTAAAAAATCTCTGCTGAGACTCGAAAGCAATATCATTAAGGTCCAGTGTATTCAAAGGGATCCAGACGGCCTCTGATATTTCAGAAAGCTCAAGGCTCACTTCAAATTTTTCCGGAACATTATACTCATAAAAGAGATCAATCGTATTATAATCGATTTCTTTATATTGGTAAACGTTTGGAAGACTGGCCAAATACTTTAAATTTGAAATATCCACATCAAGCTGAAGCTCTTCAAAAAGCTCTCTTTTACATGTTTCCTCAGCGCTTTCCTTAGGATCTACAAAACCTCCGGCCAGATCCAGTTTTCCCTTTTTAGGATCACGGTTTCTTCTGGTAAGGTAGATTTCATCACCACATCGGATAACAACGGCTACTGCGCCGGCAACATTATTATAAAGAGTGAAACCACATTCGGGACAGCTCCATTTTTTTTCACCGTCCCAGTGCAGGGTTTCTTTGCCACAGCTTGGGCAGTATTTCAGTAATTTCATCTGTTCTAATTAATTTTTCAAAAATCAGATGCAACTGCGCTTCATTGAGCAATATTGATATTCCTCGGATGGTAACTCAAAATTACATCCCGAAGCTCTTCTGTCTTCAGATGGGTATAGATCTCCGTAGTGGTAATGCTGGAGTGCCCAAGCATTTCCTGGATATAGCGAAGGTCCGCTCCATTCTGTAAAAGGTGTGTTGCAAAAGAATGTCTGAAAGTGTGTGGAGATATTTTTTTGCTTACGCCAGCTTTGTCTGTAAGTTCTTTAATGATCAGAAATACGATCACTCTGGACATAGAGGTGCCACGGCTGTTCAGAAACAGGGTATCTTCGTATTTCTTATTAATCTTGTTTTTCGAACGTACTTCTTTAATGTAGGTTTCCAAAAGTTCAGCAGTATAATCGGCTAAAGGAACAAAACGTGTTTTGTTGCCTTTCCCGTTTACCTTGATATACTGTTCCTTGAAATTAATGTTTGAAATTTTAAGGTCAATAAGTTCCGAAACACGCAATCCGCATCCGTAAAGAACTTCAATGATACAATGATTTCTCTTTCCGAGATCAGAATCTGCCTCAATGGCTGCAATAATCTTATTGATATCCGGCAGGCTTAAGGTGTCAGGAAGATATAATCCCAGTTTAGGGCCTTCAAGCAGTGAAGCAGGGTTGTCTTCCCTGAACTCATCTTCAAGAAGGAACTTGAAGAAAGCTTTTATGGAAGAAATCCATCTTGCCTGAGATCTTTCGCTGAACTTCTGTTTGGAAAGATTGAAGATATATTCCTGTAAGTTTTCGTACCCGATAGAATCCGGACCGACATTTTCCAGATCTACTTCGGCGTAATCTTTTAATTTTTTGATGTCTCGAATATAGGCATCGAGAGTGTTTTCTGAAAAATTTCTTTCGAAGCGAAGAAATATTTCAAAATCTTTGATCTTTTCATCCCAAGTCATATTTGTGCTTTATTTTTTTAGTTCACAGTCCGATATTTGTTCTATTTCAATACCATGATTCCTCAAGAACGCTATTCCATCGTCGTCTGAATACTCATTAATATACACCAGCCTTGTAATTCCTGCCTGTAAAATCAGCTTGCTGCATTCTTTGCATGGGGACAGCGTTAAATATAACGTTGCGCCTTTTGCAGATTGCGTGGAAGCGGCCAGCTTTAATATTGCATTGGCTTCCGCATGAAGTACATACCAGTGTGTTTTTCCCTCTTCATCTTCACAGCAGTTTTCAAATCCCGAAGGAGTTCCGTTGTAACCATCTGAAATAATCATCCTATCTTTTACGATAAGAGCCCCTACCTGTTTTCTCTTACAGTAGGAGAGTGTTGCCCACTCCTGGGCCATTTTTAGATAAGCTTTATCAAACTTATTCATACCGCAGCATTAGTTTTTTCGAAATAATTTGGATTAAAAATCTAGAAGTTAGGCTTTCTTTTCTCTAAAAAAGCGGAAACTCCTTCTTTCTTGTCGTTCAGTTCAAAAAGTTCCCCGAAATACTTGATTTCAGATTCAAAACCTTTATCCGTGTCAGACAAGTTAACGGCCTGTATTGCCTTTGATATAGCCATTGGTGAGTTATGGGCTATAATACTCGCTAATTCTTTTGTTTTGGTTAATAATTCTTCAATAGGGTATACTTCATTTACCAGTCCGATTTCTTTTGCTTTTTGAGCAGGAATCATTTTGGCAGAGAAGATCATTTCGTTAGCGATACCTTTTCCTACAAGTTTAGGAAGTCTTTGTGTTCCTCCGTATCCGGGGATTAATCCCAGGGTAACTTCCGGAAGCCCCAGTTTTGCATTCTCTGATGCATATCTGATATGGCACGCCATGGCAAGCTCTAACCCTCCTCCTAGTGCAAAACCGTTAACGGCAGCAATTACAGGTTTAGATGTATTTTCAATTTTGTTGAACAGGGTATTATGCCCGTTTCTGGCCAGTTCTTCGGCTTTTTCCTGTCCAAAATCACTGAATTCTTTTATATCGGCCCCCGCTACAAACGATTTTTCACCACTTCCTGTAATGATAATTACCCTGCAGGATTCATCAGCATTAAGTTCGTCCATTGCTGAACTGATCTCCTGAATCGTTTTCGCATTTAAAGCATTTAAGCTTTGAGGTCTGTTTATTGTAACAACAGCTAATTGGTCTTCCTTCTCTAATAATATATTTTCGTAACTCATTTTTCCACTATAAAATATTATTTTTTGCAAATTATGAATTTTTTGCAAAAAAAAGGAAAAAATATTATTTTTTTTTCCTTTTAATTGATGAATTGTTCAAAATACTATTTTGAGTGGTTCATCATATTCGCATCTATATTGATGTTAAGCTGAGATGCCACTTTCATGCCAAGTTCAATATTAGTCCTGAAAAAGTGACATAACTGTCGGTTGATAATCTCGTCTTTTTTTGGTCCGGAAATTCCTTTCATGCTTCCTACTATGTTGCTGATTAGGTGTTCTCTATCCTCAACGTTCATTGCTTTTGTATAGAGTAACCCGGGTTGGGTGTAGTGATCATCATCGTTTTCATTCCTGTTATAATTCGCAACATGGGCACTGTCCAGTTCATATTCATAATTCTTATAAGAAGGATCAGGCTTGATATCATCAAAGCTGTTCGGGTAATAATTCGGTTTGTCTTGGTAAGCACTTGAGTCTGCCATGAAGCCGTCTCTCTGATAATTGTTGACAGCAAACGGGCATCGGTTCACTTCCAGCTGATGAGCATTTACTCCAACTCTGTATCTGTGGGCATCCGGATAAGAGAACAGTCTTCCCTGAAGCATTTTGTCCGGAGAAAAGCTTATTCCGTTAATCAGGCTGCTTGGTGAAAAAGCAGATTGTTCCACATGGGCAAAATAGTTGACCGGAACTTCGTTCAGCTCCATTTCTCCCACTTCAATTAATGGGAAATCACTTTGAAACCATACTTTGGTAATGTCAAAAGGATTCCATCTGAAATCTTTGGCCTGCTCTTCCGTCATTACCTGGATATACATCGTCCATTTCGGGAAGTCTCCGTTTTCAATGGCGTTGCATAGATCTTCCTGGGCGAAATCCGGGTTTTCTCCCGCCATCTTTACGGCTTCTGCATCCGTAAAGTTTTTGATTCCCTGTTTTGTTTTAAAATGGAACTTTACCCAAACTCTTTCATTCTGATCATTGATCATTGAGAAAGTATGAGAGCCGAATCCGTGCATGTGTCTGTAGCCATATGGAGTTCCTCTGTCCGACATTAAAATTAGAACCTGGTGAAGGGATTCCGGATTATGGCTCCAGAAATCCCACATCATCGTGGCGCTTTTCAGATTGGTTTTCGGAACTCTTTTCTGGGTATGGATAAAATCCGGGAATTTTTTGGCATCTTTAATAAAGAATACGGGTGTATTGTTTCCTACAAGATCCCAGTTTCCGTCTTCCGTATAAAATTTCAAGGCAAAACCTCTCGGGTCTCTTGCCGTATCTGCACTTCCTTTTTCACCACCTACGGTAGAAAACCGGGCAAACATTCTGCATGAGTTTCCTACTTTTGAGAATAATTTGGCCTTTGTGTACTTAGTAATGTCATGGGTTACGGTAAATGTTCCGTATGCACCGGTTCCCTTAGCGTGTACAATTCTTTCAGGAATTCTTTCCCTGACGAAGTGCGCCAGGTTTTCCTGAAGGATAAAATCCTGCAGAAGGACAGGACCTCTCGGACCTACGGTCTGCGAGTCCTGATGTTCAAAATAAGGAGCGCCATTGCTGAGCGTTAATTTTTTAGAATCCATATAGTTATGATTTGTATGGTTGATTTCCCGTGTAAACTGTCTTATGCAGACGTATTAAATATCAAATTTACTTGAATTTTTGATTACAAATGGCAAAAACATTTTATCTTTGTAATAGATAATATTAATCACATGAACATTCAGCAACTGGAGTATCTTATCGCTGTAGATAAGTACAAACATTTTGGTAAGGCAGCTCAGGCATGCTTTATTACGCAGCCTACACTAAGTGCGATGATACAAAAATTTGAGGATGAACTGGATGTGAAGGTATTCGACAGGACAACACACCCGATCCGTACTACAGATGTAGGGCTTCAGATCATTGATCAGGCAAAGGTAATTATAGAATCTGTCAATGAGCTGAAAAATAAAGCAAATCTTTTGAATAATATTTTGGGAGGAACGATCAATTTGGGAATCATTCCTACTGTTTCTTCTTTCATTCTGCCAACGGAGATCTTTAAATTTTTGGAAGAGAATCCGAAAATCCAGATGAATGTAAAAGAAATGACTACTGATAATATTATTAAAGCCTTGAAAGCAGGTGAACTGGATGCTGGAATTATTTCCACACCATATGATTCTGCGGATGAATTTTACCAGGATTTTCTTTTCAATGAAGAGCTGATGATCTACAGCTCCAATACGGAAGCCAATAAAAAGAACTCTTATGTGGTTCCGGAAGAACTGAATGTAGAAAAAGTGTGGCTCCTTGAGGAAGGAAACTGCTTAAGAAACCAGTTTGAAAACATCTGTCATTTAAAAGAAAATACTTTAAAGCCGAAGAATCTGGATTTCTTAGCTTCTAATATCCAGACTTTAGTTCATATGGTGGATAAAGTGGGAGGGATCAGTATTCTGCCGGAATTGGCGCTGAGCCAGCTTTCTGAGGAGCAGAAGGAAAATGTTTTCAGATTCAAAAAGCCTTTCCCATACAGAGAGATCAGCATCATATATTATAAGCCGACATTTAAGCAGAAAATTATTGATGAACTATCACATTCTATCAAGAATTCTTTAGAGCTTAAACTTAACTATCACGCTAACCCGAAGGAATTTGTAAGCATCAAGCCGCAATGAACTAAGAAGGCCGTAAAGTGATATAAATCATTAATTTTAAGAAAATTATAATTAATAAGCAAAATTCTTTAGTATTAAAAAAATAGTACTTAAATTTGCGGACGTTTATTAACGAGGAAAAATTTGACCTGATTGCAACCTCTCTAAAAATATGCTAAAACAGTATTCTTTTTCGGGCAATTATTCTTATTTTTCTTCACTTATTTTAATCTAAAAAACAAAGAATAATATGTCTTATCTATTTACATCTGAATCTGTTTCAGAAGGACATCCGGATAAAATTGCCGATCAAATCTCCGATGCATTAATCGATCATTTCTTAGCATACGATAAAAACTCTAAGGTAGCTTGTGAAACTCTGGTAACTACAGGACAGGTAGTACTTGCAGGAGAGGTGAAGTCTGACGCGTATCTTGATGTACAGACTATTGCAAGAGATGTAATCAACGGAATTGGTTATACTAAAGGAGAGTATATGTTCAATGGGGATTCTTGCGGGGTAATCTCAGCAATCCATGAGCAGTCTCCTGATATTAACCAGGGTGTAGACAGAGCTGTAAATGACGGATCTTTCGAAGCTAAAGCCAATGCACAGGGTGCCGGCGACCAGGGAATGATGTTCGGTTATGCAACCAACGAGACAGCTAATTATATGCCTCTTGCGTTAGACCTTGCCCACACTATCCTTAAAGAACTTTCTGCATTAAGAAGAGAAGGTAACGAAATTGCTTACCTGCGTCCGGATGCAAAAAGCCAGGTAACCATCGAGTATTCTGATGATCATAAACCGGTAAGAATTGATTCTATCGTAGTTTCTACACAGCATGATGACTTTGGAACTGAAGAGGAAATGTTGAACAAGATCCGTGAAGATATCAAAAATATCCTTGTACCAAGAGTGGTGGCTCAACAAACTGAAGAGATCAAAGCATTATTCAACGATCAGATCAAATATCACATCAATCCTACAGGTAAATTTGTGATCGGAGGTCCTCACGGGGATACAGGTCTTACAGGAAGAAAAATCATTGTAGATACTTACGGAGGAAAAGGTGCTCACGGAGGTGGTGCTTTCTCAGGAAAAGACCCTTCAAAAGTAGACAGAAGTGCGGCTTATGCTACAAGACATATTGCTAAAAACTTAGTCGCTGCAGGAGTAGCTGATGAAGTTTTGGTACAGGTTTCTTATGCTATTGGTGTTGCTGAACCTTGTGGTTTATACATCAATACTTACGGAACTGCAAAAGTAGATCTTCATGATGGGGATATTGCGAAGAAAGTGACTTCTATCTTCGATTTAAGACCTTACGCTATCGAGCAGAACCTGAAACTGAGAAATCCTATCTACCAGGAAACGGCTTCTTACGGACATATGGGGAAAGAGCACTATACAGCTGATAAAACGTTCAATAAAGGTCAGAAAAATGAAATTACCCTTAAAGGACTTGAGTTCTTTACATGGGAAAAACTTGACAAAGTAGATGAAATTAAAGCCGCTTTCGGTATTTAATTCTTCTTTAAAAAATAATAAATGGCTGCTTTATCTTCGGATAAGGCAGTTTTTTTTAATTTTACATCCTAAATAAATTAAAGATGATGAATTTTAGAACGGGACTTGCCACACTTTCCATAATTTTCCTGAGCGTAATGGCAAAGGCACAGTATACCATGCATAAAATGGTCACTGTGGGATATACCTACCAGAACCAGAGTTTCGGGGAAGTTGGGGGTAAGTTGCTTTTTCTGAAGAATGATGATGTGATATACAGACTGGGCGGATCTGCTCTGATGGGTTCCGCCAATTCCAAATTTGCCATCATGCCGAAACTGCAGGCTGATGTTCTTCTTAATTTTGAAAAAAATGTAGATTTCTATCACTCTTATTATCTTCTGTTAGGAGCTGAAGGAACCAATAAATATATTGCACCCAAAATAGGAGTTACTCTTTTCGGGCTGCTAGATCTTACCGGCGGGTATGCTTTTCCTATCGGAGACGCCCGTTTGAACGGAAAAGAGCTGAAAGGCTTAAATGTTAATTTTACATTAAATATCCCTACGGTCTTTATTCATGATATGTTTAAGTGATGTTTATTAAATTTTCTTGTTAAAATTTAATAATAGGTTAACAGTTATTAAAAAATTATTATATTTACACCATATAATAATTGTGCTGCCTATTGATTTTACTTTACTCTAAAAAACTGTTTTGTATTTACAGCTAGGGCCAGATATAATATCTGGAGAATTGCTGGTCTGCAAATTTTTTATTATTGAGAAGAGTTATGAAATCAAAAACGGACAGCCTACTAATTTCCCTTTACCAGAAAGGAGACGAAGAAGCCCTATCGACCCTTATTCATCGTCATCAGAGAGAACTGTTTACATTCATTTTTTACAAAATTAATGATGAAGATCTGGCTAATGATGTTTTTCAGGATACATTCATGAAAATCATCCTGATGCTGAAAGAAGGAAGATATAACGAAGAAGGTAAATTCATTCTTTGGGCAAAAAGAATCGCACACAATCTTATCATTGATCATTTCAGACTGAAAGCAAAGAACGTGAAAGTTTCAGAAACTACTTTTGAAACAGACGAATATTCTATTTTTGATCTGATCAGAGAACCATCAGAAAATATTGAAGATCAGCTGGTAACACTGCAGATTCAGGAAGATTTGCTGAGAATGCTGCAGTTTCTGCCTCAAAACCAGCAGGAAGTTATTAAACTAAGGTTTTTTGACGGCCTTAGCTTCAAGGAAATTGCGGATCATACCAATATGAGTATCAATACCACATTGGGCAGAGTGCGTTATGCGCTGATCAACCTGAGAAAAATCATGGACGAAAATAACATTGTATTGACACGGTAGGATAATATTTTTAAAAAATTCACGTTTATAGGAAAACATACTTTCGCCTATGAAAAAAAATGATTCCTTAAAAGTGAAAACTTTGAAACCTAAGAAACAAACAATTGATTTTTTATTGAATTACTCAAAAAGTCTTGAACTGGTAAAAACCAAGAGCAAGAATTTTCCTGTTTCCAAAAATTAAAGAGTAATTTTGTGCTGTATGAAAATTCAGCACATTTTTTTTGATCTGGACAATACGCTCTGGGATCACCGTAAGAACGCTTTTCTTACCATCAAAGACCTTTTTGAAAAGCAGGAAATCACCTTAAATTACAATATAGATTTTGAGGAATTTCATTCTGTTTATCATGAAATTAATGAAAGTCTGTGGGAAAAAATCAGGGATGGAATCATTGATAAGGAATACCTGAGAAAACACCGTTTTTATGACACATTCAAGCGTTTTGGGGTGGATGATGAAGAGCTTTCACAGTATTTTGAAGAACATTTTCTGGATAAAATCCTTAACCATAACGAGTTGGTAGAGGGAGCTGAGTATATTCTTGAATATTTGAAGTTCAAACATTATACACTCCATGTTATTTCCAACGGATTTCAGGAGGTGACGGAGAGGAAATGCATGCTTTCAGGAATAGATAAATACTTCAAAACCATTACCAGTGCTGATTCTGTAGGTGTCAGAAAGCCTAATCCAAAAATTTTTGATTATTCTTTAGGGCTTGCGGAAGCTTCCAAAGAAGAAAGTATTCTGATCGGTGACGACTGGATTGCAGATGTTGTAGGCGCACAAAACTATGGGATAGATGTGATCTTCTTTGATGTTTACAAAGAAAATAAACAGGAAGAAGGGCTGAAGACTATTATCCATCTCTTGCAGATCAAAGAATATTTATAAACATACAATTTTTACATATTATTTTTTGAACCACTAAGATTATTGAAGAAGTTAAGTTTAAGATAAAAAATGAAATTTTTTTTAAGAATATATTTCTCTTAATCTTCCTATAGCTTTACTTAATCTTAATGGTTCAAAATCTTTTTTTATCTCTTCATTTCTTATTACTATTTTTCATTCATCTGTTTTTCCTAATTCTTTCCTAAATTGATTCTGAACTTTGCTCCATCATAAAGACAGAAAAAATTTAACGTTATGAAAAATATCAGAAAAATTACAGGAGCATTCGTATTAATTTTCTTACTGGCAGGCGGATTTATTTTTGCACAGGACAGAGCAATCAGTCCTAACCAATTACCTAAAACAGCCAAAACTTTTCTTGCCACTCATTTTAAAGGTATTACCGTAGGATCAGCCATTGAAGATCGTGAAATCTATGGTGTGGACGAATACCAGGCCTATCTGGCTAATGGTATGAAGGTAGAATTCGACAGCAGCGGCAACTGGAAAGAAGTAGACGGCAAACACCAGAAAATTCCTTATGGATTTATTCCTGCATCAATTCGGAATTATGCTGCCAAAAACTTTCCAAACACCTATATCGTTAAGATAGAAAAAGAAAGATGGTCTTATAAAGCTGAACTTTCCAACGGACTGGACCTTGAATTTGACAGAAAAGGAAATTTCAGAAGAATAGATGATTAATTTGAACAAACAATATATAAACACCTTAAAACCTTAATATGATGATCAACTGGAATATAATGAACAGCAGAGAGGGAAATGTATCTTCCCAGAGTATAAGGAAAAATGTGGTTTCTTTTTTAACAAGATACTATCCGGGCAATGTGGTAGATTCGATAGAAAAGAAATACAATGCTTATAAAATATATCTGATAAGCGGCCTGTGTCTTACTTTTGATGCAGCCGGAAGGCATGTAAAAACAAACTAAAAAGGAATAAGGAGGGAAGAAGATCGGGAGTCGCAAAGGATGCTGCCGGGCTTCTATCCTCCGTCTTCCTGTCTATTTTCATATATTTGATAGAAGTTATACTGGATATGAAGATATTAATCATAGAAGATGAGCCGGAACTGAAAGATACCATACAGACTTTTCTGGAAGCAGAGCATTTTATTGTAGAATTTGCCCTTACATACAGTGCCGGACTGGAAAAGATCATTTCGTATGAGTACGATTGTATTCTTCTGGATATTATGCTGCCGGACGGAAACGGTATTGAGCTGCTAAAAGAGATCAAAAAACTGCATAAAAAAGACCCTGTAATTATCCTTTCGGCCAAAGATTCTGTAGATGATAAGGTTGCCGGACTGGAAATAGGAGCGGATGATTATCTTGCGAAGCCCTTCCATCTTGCTGAGCTTATGGCGAGAATCCGGTCAGTGATCAGAAGAAAGAATCAGGATGGGGAAAACATGATTGCGTATAAAAATATCAGTATTGATCCGGAAAACAGAGCTGTTAAAGTCGGTAATGAAGAGCTGATCCTTAATCGTAAGGAATATGATCTCCTGTACTATTTTGTGATCCATCCGGAAAAAACATTACAGAAAACGACTTTGGCCGAGGCTATCTGGGGAGATTATATTGATCAGGCAGACAGTCTGGATTTTATTTATTCCCAAATTAAAAATCTTCGTAAAAAACTGAAAAACCTCAATGCAGAAGCTGATTTCCAGGCTGTTTACGGAATAGGTTATAAATTTGCCTGAATGAAAGTTTCGTTAAAATATTACACCATCAAATACATGATCGTTATCCTGCTGCTCATTATTGCAGTCTGGGCAGCGCTCTTTTATGCCTATATTCTGGATGAAGTGTATGATAATGTAGATGACGGACTGAAAGACAGAAAGATACAGATCATTAAAGCGGTATATCACGATCCGAAATTATTGGACAGTAAAGATTTTGGATTTAATGAATTTAAGATCAAGCCTATTTCCGAATCTGAATACAAGGACAAAAGCAGGTTCTATAATAAGATGTTCTATATGGAATATGATGATAAAGACCAGCCTTACCGTGTTTTGGAGACCGATTTCATAGATCAGTTCGGGAAAAGGCAGAGGCTTGAAATTCGCACGTCTACCGTAGAGCAGGATGAATTGGTATATGACCTCACCACAGCACTGATTGTGCTTTACATTTTGCTTGTCATCAGTATTGTTGCTGTTAACGGCTATCTGCTGAATAAGGCGATGCGCCCTTTCTATGCTATTCTTGACAGGCTTAAAAAATATCAGTTTGGGATATCTTCTTCACAGGAAGCTCAGCGCTATGCCATCAAAGAATTTGAAGAGCTCAATGTAGAGATTGAAGAAATGATTGACCGCAATGAGCTTGTTTTCCATCAGCAGAAACAGTTCATTGAAAATGCTTCCCATGAACTCCAGACACCGCTGGCCATTGTGATCAATAAAATTGATTTAGTGATTCAGAATGATGATCTCGACAGAAAACAAATGAATTTCCTTTCCGAAGTAAAAGGGGACCTCAGAAGAATGGCCGGTTTGAATAAATCTCTTCTCATGCTTTCAAAAATAGAGAACAGCCAGTTCAATAAAACGGAAAAGGTAGATTTTAATGAAATGATTTCTGAGCTCATTAAAAGCTATGAGGACTTTATTGAATTTAAGAAAGTTCATGTCAGCATTGCTGAAAAAGGATTCTTTGGAGCGGATTTTAATACTGATCTGGCAGGGATCCTGCTTTCCAATTTGCTTAAAAATGCAGTTAAGTACAATATAGAAGAAGGAGTTGTCAATATTATCATAAAGGACAACGAGCTGATTTTTAAGAATAGCAGTAACGGTATTCCACTTGACGAGGCACAGATTTTCAACCGCTTTTACAAACAGGGTTCAGACCACAGCTCTACGGGGTTGGGGCTGTCTATCATCAGCACTATAACAAAACAATATCCCGGTTGGGATATTGTTTATAAGTTTGAAGAAAAAATGCATTGTTTTATTCTTTCTAAAAACAATGCAGGGTTATGCTTAAATTCCTAAGCTCGTTCTTACTCTTTTAATGGTTTCTGTAGCAATAACTCTCGTTTTTGCCGCACCTTCCTGAAGTTTTGCTTCCAATTCATCAAGATTGGTCATGTAATAAGAGAATAGTTCTCTTTCTTTTTCAAATCTTACTAAAATCAGATCCAAAAGCTCTTTTTTCGCATGACCATAACCGAAGTTCCCAGCTAAATATTTCGCTCTCAATTCTTCAGTTTGTTCCGGAGTTGCAATTAATTGGTAGATGGCAAATGTTTTATCTGTTTCCGGATCTTTAGGCTCTTCCAACGTTTTAGAATCGGATTCGATGCTCATTACCTGCTTTTTCAGTTCCTTTTCAGGCAAGAAAATATTAATGATATTTCCCATGGATTTAGACATCTTACGGCCGTCTGTTCCGGGAACATATTTCGTGTCTTCCTGAAGCTCAGACTGAGGCAGTACGAAAACTTCCCCCATCTGATTATTAAACCTTGAAGCTACATCACGGGCAATTTCCAGATGCTGAAGCTGATCCTTTCCTACAGGAACGATCTCTGCGTCATACAATAAAATATCTGCCGCCATTAAAATAGGATAGGTAAACAAACCGGCGTTAACGTCCTGAAGTCGGTCTGCCTTATCTTTAAATGAGTGGGCAAGCGTTAATCTCTGATAAGGAAAAAAACATGATAAATGCCAAGAAAGTTCACAGGTTTCAGGGATATCACTCTGTCTGTAAAAATATGTTTTTTCCGTATCCAGCCCACAAGCCAGCCAAGCCGCAGCGATCTCGTAGGTATTCTGTTTTAGAACCTTTGCATCTTTAATCTGGGTAAGAGAATGAAGGTTCGCAATAAATAAAAATGATTCATTTCCTTCCTGCTTGGAAAGTTCGATAGCAGGAATAATCGCCCCAAGCAGATTTCCAAGATGGGGGGTTCCGGTGGCTTGAATGCCGGTAAGAATTCTTGACATTTGTTTTTTGATTTATTAAAAATTAATGAAATGCAAATTTAATTAATTCTCCCGCAGATTACACAGATTTGCACAGATGTTTGTATAAAATTAAAAACGCAAGGAATTTAAGCTAAAAAAAACAGGGGATTTCTCAGTGAAAAATTAAGGAATCTGAATCTTTTCTCCCCCGAATTTCGGCTGTACCCCGAAAAGCAGGTCCCAGTATACCTTTGTCTTTGCCAGGTATTCTCTAAGATTGGTCTTTAAACCGGCATATTTATTCACATCATTGGCGTTATAGCCGAAGGCTTCCATTCCGTTTTTTTGGGCCAGAAAAACCGCTCTTTCATTATGGAATTTCTGTGAAATGATCACCAGCTTCTTCTGTCCGAAGATGTCTTTTGCCCTTACTACGGAGTCCAACGTTCGAAACCCGGCATGATCCATTATAATCCTGTCCTTTGGAATGCCGTATTTCATCAGGGTAAGCTGCATATCTTCCGGCTCATTATACTCTTTGGTGCTGTTGTCACCACTTACAATGATATATTTGATCTTTCCGCTTTTATACAGATCTATGGCGGCCTGTATCCTGTTGTAAAAATAAGCATTCGGCATGCCGTTGTTCAGATTCTTCCCGGTTCCGAGCAGTAAACCCACTTTGGTTTCGGGAACATCGGAAATGTTATAAGAAACAAAAGGGCTGCTCTCTTTTCTGATGCTGTAGTTAGCCCATGCTATAAAAATAATTCCTGCCGCAACAAGCAGCAGGAAAATTTTAAAAATATTTTTAATTACTTTTTTCATCCGGAATACTGTTTTTTAAAACTCAAGTCCGTTAGGGAAAGCTTTTTTTCTGAATATTAACAATAAAGCGGCCCCTACTGTAATAGCTGAATCTGCTACATTGAAGATATATTTGAAGAACTCAATATGTTTTCCTCCAATCAGAGGCCAGTTGTCCGGAACATACCAGTCTACCAGAGGAAAGTGGAGCATATCTACCACGCAGCCTTTCATAAAGGCGGAATACCCCTGTCCGAAAGGAACAAACTTGGAAATTCCTCCATATCCGATCCATCGGTCGATGCTCGGGTCATAAACGGTTCCGCTGTCAAAGATCAGCCCGTAAAACATACCGTCGATAAGGTTTCCGATAGCACCGGCAAAAATAACGGCCATCGGGATCAGAAGATAATTGGACGCTCCCTGCTGCAGCCATTTCTTAAACATATACACCATTCCACCAATTAAGAAAAGCCTTAAAATGACCAGGAAATACTTCCCGATGATTCCCCCGAAATGCAGGCCGTAGGCCATTCCCGGGTTTTCTACGAAAGTCAGTTTAAAACCAGGAAGCACAGAAACGCTGTCGTCCAGGTTGAAATGGGTTTTGATGTAAATTTTTGAAGCCTGATCAATTAACAATACTAAAAATGTTATAGCTAAGATCTTTTTCATTACAGTCCTTTTGGTTTAGAAGGTTTCTCCGGGTTTTTCTTGTCGAAAATTTTCTTTGCCACTTTTTCTGTATGAAACGTATTTTTGGTGTGAGCTTTTTCAAATTTAATGTTCATTTCCTTTAGAACACTTTTCAGTGCGCTCAGTTCCATAGGATTCTTAGGATGTACTATGATAGATTCCATTTCTTTTCTATTTTTATATATTACATTTTGGACAGTTCGTCAAGTCTTTTTCTGTCTTTTGCAGAAAGATCATTGATTCCGTTTTTGCCCATCTTACTCAAAAGTCTGTCGATTTCTTTTTCCCTTTCGCGTTTGTCGGAATTAAACTGATCATCGATAGTATAGTTCTTCTGCCGAACGGGAAAGAATCTGTTTCTGATCCATTCCCTATTGAAAAACAGTAAAACTGCAGCAACAATAATTGCTAAAATCAATACTTGGCTCATGGGTATACATTAAAAATTAGGTTTATAAAGTATCCTCGAATACGATATAAACCCAATATTATTTTTACAAACCTTACGGCTTATTTCTGCATATTTTTCGCTTCAATGCTCAGCGTAGCATGAGGAACGGCCAGAAGTCTTTCCTTAGGGATCAGCTTCCCGGTTACTCTGCATACACCATAGGTTTTATTTTCGATTCGGATCAAAGCATTTTTAAGATCACGGACAAATTTTTCCTGACGTCCGGCTAAAATAGAGTTCTGCTCTTTGCTTAAGGTTTCAGCTCCTTCTTCAAAAGCTTTGAAGGTAGGGGAAGTATCATCCGTCCCGTTATTCTGGTCGTTGATGAAGCTTTCTCTGATCAGCTGAAGATCTCTTTCTGCTTTTTCTATTTTTTCTTTTATAACTGCCTTAAATTCCTGTAAATCAGCATCGCTGTATCTAACTCTTTCGTCTGACATATTCTTTTCTCTTTTTTAATAAAATTATGAAATGGAATTTGAAATACATTAACTATATGTTAATTCTTTTCAACATTTACCTTAAAATTAACCTCATCTATTTCGATTTCGTTAAAATTTGAAAGTGAAGATACAATTTCTATTTTATTTGACAAGACCTCTGAGGAAATATATTCCTCATTTTTCTTAACATCTTCAAGGAAAGGAGAATTCTCTTCGATGGAGATCTTAATTCTGTCTGTCAGTTCAAAGTCTTTATCTTTTCGCAGGTTCTGAATTCTGTTGATGAACTCTCTTGCGATACCCTCAGATTTTAATTCTTCAGTTAACGTCAAATCTAATGCCACAGTTGTTTTTCCGTCGGAAGTTACCGTCCATCCCGGGATATCTTTTGTAGAGATTTCCACATCATCAGGGGTAATTTCGTAACCCTGGATATCTATTTTTCCTTCTTTTTCAAGGCTGGCAATCTGTTCTGCAGTCATCTCAGCAATCGCTCCGCCTACGGTTTTCATATCTTTTCCTAGCTTAGGACCAAGAGCTTTGAAGTTGGGCTTTATCTGTTTTACAATTAAATGGGATGCTTCTTCTGCATTGATTAACTGTAATTCTTTAACGTTCACTTCCTGCTTGATCAGGTCAGCAACGGCTAAAATCTGTTCTTCCGTTTTGGAATCCAGAACCGGTACCAGTACTTTCTGCAATGGCTGACGAACCTTTACGTTTTCTTTCTTTCTTAAAGAGAAAACCATACTTGTGATGTTCTGCGCCAGATGTGTTTTTTCTACAAGATCCTGATCGATCAGGCTTTCATCAGCAACAGGGAAATCTGTTAAATGTATGGACTCACCTTTGTCTTTTCCTGTCACTTTATTTAAATCCTGATATAATTGATCCATAAAGAACGGAGCAATAGGTGCGGATAATTTTGCTACAGTTTCAAGACATGTATATAAAGTCTGGTAGGCTGAGATTTTATCATCAGAATAATCTCCTTTCCAGAAACGTCTTCTGCACAGTCTTACGTACCAGTTGCTCAGGTTGTCATTCACAAATGTACTGATCGCTCTGGCTACTCTTGTCGGTTCGTAATCTTCGTAGAATGCTTTTACTTCTTTAATTAAAAGATTCAGCTCAGAAAGGATCCATCTGTCAATTTCCGGACGGTTTTCCACTTCTTTTTCTGTATAGTTGAATCCATCCACATTGGCATACAATGCAAAGAATGAGTAGGTGTTGTAAAGTGTTCCGAAGAATTTTCTTCTCACCTCATCAATTCCTTCGATATCAAACTTAAGGTTTTCCCAAGGATTCGCATTCGAGATCATATACCATCTTGTGGCATCCGGTCCGTATACTGAAAGCGTTTCGAATGGATCTACCGCATTTCCTAAACGTTTTGACATTTTCTGACCGTTCTTATCCAAAACAAGCCCGTTACTCATTACATTTTTATAAGCAACAGAATCAAAAACAGCTGTTCCGATCGCGTGAAGGGTATAGAACCATCCACGGGTCTGGTCAACACCTTCTGCAATGAAGTCAGCAGGGAACGCCTTGTTATTATCGATCATTTCTTTATTCTCAAACGGATAATGCAGCTGAGCGTAAGGCATAGAACCTGAATCGAACCAAACGTCGATCAGGTCACTTTCACGGTTCATTGCTTTACCTGAATCTGAAACAAGAACTACTTTATCCACTACGTTTTTGTGAAGATCAACCAGTTCATAGTTCTGCTCAGACATATTTCCTATTACAAAGCCTTTGAAAGGATTTTCTTTCATGAATCCTGTTGCAACGGATTTTTCAATCTCATTGTACAATTCCTCTACTGACCCAATGATTTTTTCTTCCTTAAGATCTTCAGTTCTCCAGATTGGCAATGGGATACCCCAGTATCTTGAACGGGATAAATTCCAGTCGTTTACATTTTCAAGCCAGTTGGCAAAACGTCCTTCCCCGGTAGCTTTCGGCTTCCAATTGATTTCTTTGTTTAAATTAACCAGCCTGTCTTTCACAGCCGTCATTTTCACAAACCAGGAATCAAGAGGGTAATATAGTACAGGCTTATCAGTTCTCCAGCAATGCGGGTAACTGTGGACATATTTCTCAACCTTGAAGGCTTTATTTTCAGTTTTTAAAACGATGGCCAGTTCCACATCCCAAGATTTCTCAGGAGCAGTTCCGTCATCATAATACTCGTTCTTGATATATTTTCCTGAAAATACTTCAGGCACATTTTCTCCTTTGATGAATTTACCCTGAAGATCTACAAGAGGAACAAGGTTATCATTCTCGTCTTTTACCAACATTGGAGGAATTTCGTTTTCCTTTCCGACTCTGGCATCATCTGCACCAAAAGTAGGAGCAATATGAACGATACCCGTACCGTCTTCAGTCGTTACAAAATCCCCGATGATCACTCTGAAAGCTTTTTCAGGTGAATCGTTAGGAGTAAACCAAGGGATAAGCTGCTCGTATTGAGTCCCTGCAAGCTGCTCTCCTGTGAATTCTTTTATAATTTTGAAAGGAATGACTTTGCTTGCTTCAGTATAAGCTGCAAAATCTTCATCCGTTCCTTCCGCATATTTCTTACCGAACACTTTAGGTAAAAGAACCCTTGCCAATACAATGGTGATAGGCTCAAATGTATATTGGTTGAACGTTTTAACCAAAACATATTCAATATCTCTTCCTACTGCCAAAGCTGTGTTGGAAGGTAAGGTCCATGGAGTAGTGGTCCATGCTAAAACATGCACATCTCCATCCACCTCATTAAACAGTTCAGAAGTTTCTTTTTTCGCTTTGAACTGTGCCACTACCGTAGTATCCGAAACATCACGGTAAGTTCCCGGCTGGTTAAGTTCGTGGGAAGAAAGTCCTGTTCCTGCTTTTGGGGAATAAGGTTGGATCGTATAACCCTTGTACAATAATTCTTTATCATACAATTGTTTCAGCAGCCACCAAACGGTCTCCATATATTTGGATTTGTAGGTGATATAAGGATCATCAAGGTCTACCCAGTATCCGATTTTCTCTGTAAGGTTATTCCATACGTCAGTATACCGCATTACCGCTTCACGGCAGGCTTTGTTGTAATCTTCAATTGAAATCTTTTTGCCAATATCTTCTTTCGTAATTCCTAATTCCTTTTCTACGCCCAGTTCCACAGGAAGTCCGTGTGTATCCCAGCCCGCTTTACGGAAAACCTGTTTCCCGTTCTGCGTCTGGAAACGACAGAAAATATCCTTTAATGCTCTGGCCATAACGTGGTGAATTCCGGGCATACCGTTTGCTGAAGGCGGACCTTCATAAAAAACAAACTCGGCTTTACCCTCGCGAATCTCAACACTTTTACTGAACGTTTTATTCTGTTTCCAAAACTCCGATACATTCTCGGCTATGTCAATAAGGTTGAGGTTTTTGTATTCTTTAAATTGGCTCATTGTAAATATCTCAATATCGTTGATTAATTAAGTCTGCAAATTTAGTGATTTTTGTCGGTTTATAAGATATGTTTTATTTAGCTTATATCTATTAAAAAGTTCAATTTCAGAAATATAAATGCAGAATGAAGTTTGACAGTGAAGAGTGAAGAGTGAATAGGTGAGTTTTTCTTGCGGTTTACGCTATTTTTCACAGTTGTTTTATTCAATAGGAGCGGGCTTTAGCCCGCATAAAAATGAGCTATATTCATTAGGCTTTAGCCAAAATTTAAAATCAAAAGCCATGTCTTTCACAAATGGCATATTTTTCACAGCAATAATATAAAAATTTCGTAAATTTCAATAGATCCCAAAACCAATGTCGTATGAAAATTTTCTGCAAACTACTTTTCATTACTTATTTTCTAAATTATTTTGCAGCATCAGCGCAGAATAATTATCCGCAAAACTATTTCCGGAATCCGTTGAATATCCCCATGCAGCTGGCAGCCAATTTTGGAGCCGTCCGTTCCAATCATTTTCATATGGGCTTGGATTTGAGAACCAACAGCCAGGAAAATTTATCGGTTGTTGCGGCGGCTGACGGTTATGTAAGCAGGATAAAAGTAGAACGCTACGGTTTTGGAAATGCGGTTTATATCACCCACCCCAATGGTTATACTACAGTTTATGCCCATCTCAATAAATATTTTGACCAGCTGGATGGATATGTAAAAGAAAGACAGTACAAAGACGAAAAATGGGAGCAGGATATCACTTTTTCTGCCGGACAGTTTCCCGTAACTAAAGGCCAGGTCATCGCTTTAAGTGGAAATACTGGAGGTTCGGCCGGACCGCATTTACATTTTGAAATCAGGTATACTAAAACGGAAGAATGTATCAATCCTTTGCTTTTTGGCTTTAATATTCCGGACCGGGTTGTCCCTACGATCAGTGGGCTGTATTGGTATGACCGTCGTTTCAGTACTTATGAGCCCGGGGCAAATGGAATTCCGGTTAAAAAAGCCGGCAATGCATATACAACAGATATTATCCAAGTTACTTCACCGGAAATAAGCTTTGCGGTTAAAGCTGTGGATAAAGCCAATCAGGGATTTAACCTTGGAATTTATCAGGCAGATCTGTTGATGGATGGTAAGCTGATCTATAGTTTTTCCATTGATAAAGTAAGCTATGACGATACCCGCTATCTCAATGGCTGTATAGATTACACAAAGTTTTCGAGAGATAAAATGAGTATCCAGCACTTATCCGAATTACCGGGAATGAAACTGAAAAATTACAATTCATCCGGTAAAACAGGAATTATTCACCTTGAGGATGACAGTGTTCACAATATTGAAATTGTTTTAAAGGACGTTAACGGAAACACCAGTAAGCTGGTCACAAAAGTTCGTTATGCTGTAAATTCACAGCAGGTAACTCCTTCGGATCAATTGGTAAAACCGGATGAAGCAAAAACAGTAAGTACCGAAAATGCGGCAATAAATCTTAGTAAAAATGCAGTGTATGATGCGGTGAACTTTAAAATAGGTGAAAAACCGGCTTCCCATCCGGCTGCAATTTCCAATACTGTTGTTCTGCAGACTGCATACATTCCGGTTCATGATTATTTTACACTGAAAATAAAACCCAACAGAAAATTATCAACTGAAGAAAAGAATAAACTGGTTATGCTGTTTGATTACGGAAGTGATACGGATGCCGTAAAAGCAAAATGGAATGGAGACCGGGCAGAGGCAGAATTTAACAGACTTGGTACGGCAGTTCTGCTGTTGGATGAAAGTTTACCTTCTGTTTCTGCGAACTGGAAAGAAGGTGCGCTTGTAAATAGCAGTAGTTTACGATTAAAAGGAACGGCTAAAGTGGGTGATATTGCTTCATTCCGTGCGGAACTGGATGGGAAATGGCTCCGCTTTGCCCGGGTAAAAGACGATTTTGTCTATGTTTTTGATGAAAAATGTCCAAAAGGCTCAGGTTCACATGTCTTAAAAGTAACAACAACCAATACGGCAGGAAACACTAATACGCAAACTTTTACTTTCCAACGGTAAAATGATAACGCTCAATAATTGTTAAATCTTTTAATCATTCAATCTTTAATTTTAAATAAATAAATTTGTCTTTTAAAAATAAAATCATTGGAATTCTATCCGGCCATCGAAAAATCAGGTATCCAGGAAATAAAAAAGTTTCAGGAGCAAAAGCTTCAGGAGCTTCTGGCTTATCTTGAGACTCATTCACCTTTTTATCAGAAATTATTCAAAGAAAATAATATCAATCCTGCAGATATCCGTACATTGGAAGATCTGCAGAAGATTCCGACCACTACAAAGAATGATCTGCAGCAGTACAATCACGATTTTTTCTGTATTTCACAGGACAAAATTGTGGATTACAGCACCACTTCAGGAACTTTGGGTGATCCGGTCACTTTTGGATTGTCCGACAATGATCTTGAAAGACTGGCCTACAATGAAGCCATTTCTTTTGCCTGTGCCGGAATTCAGAAAGGAGATGTCGTTCAGATGATCACCACCATCGACAAAAGATTTATGGCAGGGCTTGCTTATTTTCTTGGGTTAAGGAAAATGGGAGCCAGTGTGGTAAGAATGGGCCCCGGAATTCCCGAGCTTCAGTGGGATTCTATTTTCAGATACAAGCCTAAATACCTGATCACAGTGCCTTCTTTTCTTTTGAAAATGATAGATTATGCTGAAAAAAACGGACTGGATTATAAAAATTCAAGTGTTTACGGAGCGGTATGTATCGGGGAAAGCATCAAAAACCAGAATTTTACCGACAATATTCTTTCGCAGAAGATCAAAGAAAAATGGAACATTAAATTGTTTTCCACCTATGCCTCCACAGAAATGAGTACTGCCTTTACAGAATGTGAATTTCAGATCGGCGGCCATCATCACCCTGAACTCATTATCACGGAAATCCTTGACGATAACGAAATTCCTGTTCAGGAAGGTGAAAACGGAGAGCTGACCATCACTACTTTAGGGGTAGAAGCCATTCCTTTGCTTCGTTTTAAAACCGGGGATATTGTTAAGGCTCATTATGAACCGTGTCAATGTGGAAGAAACACGATGAGGCTGGGCCCGGTTGTCGGAAGAAAACAGCAGATGATCAAATACAAAGGGACGACACTTTATCCGCCTGCGATGAATGATATTTTAAATGATTTTAATACCATTTTATGTTATCAGATTGTTATTCAGTCTGACGAAATTGGTTTGGATGAAATTATTATTAAGCTGAGCACAGAAGAGGACCATGAAACTTTTGTCAATGAAGTTCGTGATCATTTCCGGGCAAAGCTAAGGGTAAGTCCTAAAATTGAGATCATAGATTTTGATATCCTTTCCAAAACCGTTTTCAACCCAAACAGCAGAAAACCGATTACCTTCATAGATTTAAGATAAAATACGTCACAAACATGAAAAAATGTTGGCTTGAAAGCCAATCATTACAGTGAAAAAAAGTAAAAGCAGTTGAGCAGACCAATATTTATAATATATTTGAAACTTAATTTTTAGAAACTATAACCATGAAAAAATTATTATTGCTATTATTTGTAGCAATGACAACAGTGGGTTTTGCCCAAAATCAAATCAATATTGAATCCGGAAATTTCGATTTCTTAAAAGACCAGACCGAAGTGAATGTGCAGTTGAAGTTCAATAATGCTGTTTATCAGGAGAAAAACTTTACAGAGGCACAGTATATAGAAAACAGGAAAGCAGATATTACTGCTAAAAAAAGTGAAGCGGTCTGGAAAAACTGGGAACATCAGTGGGGGCAGTTTAAAACTTCAGAATATTTGAATTATTTCTTTAAAGGAGTCAACAGCAAATCAAAAAAAGTAACTTTTAAAAACGATTCCAAAGCAAAATATACCTTAATCATTTATGTAAAATGGATTTATGCAGGCTGGTACGGCGGAATGATCGGTTCACAGGAAGCTAAATTAACTGCGGACCTGACGTTTGTAGAGACAGATAATCCGTCAAATGTGGTGATGAGGTTACAGGCTGATAAAATCCAGGGAAAAAAGATGAACAAGGATTTTGCCTGGGAATACGGAAGAATTGGCGGAGCTTATGAAGTGACAGGTAAAAAACTCGGAGCAGAAATAAAAAAAGGACTTAAATAAAACAAAAGGGTCTGAATTTTTCAGACCCTTTTTTATGATTGTTCCTGCTGCTTCTCCATTTTGATGAGGTTGGCAAGATTCTTAATAACCGTATCATGTTTTCTTACAAAAGGATTGTCCTTATTCCAGACATAGCCGGCTAAAACCGCACATATTTTCCTTTTCACATCTTCATTTTCAGGCCTGTGGAAAAATAATTCCTGAAGATTTCCCGTATACCATTCCTTCACATAAGTAGTGAAAACATCTACGCCATAAAGAATATAATCTGTGTACTCTTTCTGCCAGTCGATTTTCTCACCATTAAGCTGTCTTAGAGCCAATTTCGCGGCAAGCATTCCTGATTCCGTAGCAAATGCCATTCCTGATGAAAAAACAGGGTCAAGGAACTCAGATGCATTTCCGGTCAGGGCATATCCATCTCCAAACAGCTGCTTTACCGAGCAGGAATAATCTTTCAGATGCCTTGGCTCAAAAAGAAAATCCACATTGCCAAAACGTTTTACATAATAATCAGAAAGAGAAATGGCTTTTCTTAGTGCTTCTGTCGTATCACCATTTTCAGATAGTTTTTCAATATAATCTGTAGGTCCTACAATTCCTACGCTCGTATTACCGTTGGAAAAGGGGATTACCCAAAGCCATACTTCAGTTTCAATAATATCAAAAGAAATAAGAGTCCCTTCTTCGCCTTCCTCCCTGTTAATATCCTTTACATGAGAAAAAATGGCAGAATGTGGAGACAGTTTAGAAGGTTTTTCAAGATCAAGCAATCTGGGAAGCACTCGTCCGTAGCCGCTTGAATCGATCACAAACTTAGAATGGATCTCCTTTGTTTCACCGTCTTTATTTTTTACCGTGGTTACAGAATCTATACCATTGAACCGGATATCAACAACTTCCGTTTCAAATTCAAGATCAATGCCCTTGTTGATTACTTCCTGGGCCAGTGTATTATCAAAATCAGCTCTTGGAACCTGCCAGGTCCAGTCCCAGCCTTCACCAAATTTGTCACTGAAATCAAAAATGCAGACTTCATCGCCTCTTAAAAAACGTGCTCCAAGCTTTTTTTCGAAGCCCATTTTATCCAGAGCCGGAAAAAGGCCTGCTTCATCAAAATGATCCATTACCCTGGGAATTAAGCTTTCGCCCACCACCAGTCTTGGGAATTTTGCCTTTTCAACAACCTTTACGTTGACATTGTTCTTCTTTAAGTATGAAGAAGATACGCATCCGGAAGGTCCAGCACCGATTACGAGAACGTCAACAAATTCTTTGCTCATCTTGATTTTTTATTTTAATAATAACTTCTATCTTTGCCGCTAAATTAGTGACAAATAATTAATATTTTACAAAATTAGCAACTATTACTTTTAATTGATGAAAATAAATAACTTTTTAGAACTGAAGGATTTTCAAAAAATTATCATTGAGAACGGAAAAATTGAACTGGACGAATCACTTTTGGATAGAGTAGAAACAAGTTTTCAGTTTTTGAAGGAATTTTCGAAAAATAAAGTAATATATGGAGTCAATACAGGTTTCGGACCCATGGCTCAGTTCAAGATCAGCGATGAAGATACCCACCAGCTTCAGTATAACCTGATCAGAAGTCACTCTTCAGGAATCGGGAACCCATTGCCGGCCGAGGAAGTAAAAGCATGTATGCTGGCCAGATTGAATACTCTTTCACTTGGAAATTCCGGCGTTCATCAGTCCGTTGTTCATTTACTTAAAGAATTGATCAACAGAGATATTATACCGTTGATTTTCGAGCACGGGGGAGTTGGTGCAAGTGGCGATTTGGTACAGCTTGCCCATCTTGCTTTAGTGCTGATCGGAGAGGGCGAGGTTTTTTATAAAGGTGAAAGAAAAGCCACAAAAGAAGTTTTTGAGACTGAAGGTTTAGAACCGATCAAAGTAGAAATCCGTGAAGGTCTGGCTTTGATGAACGGAACTTCTGTTATGTCCGGAATAGGAATCGTTAACGCATACAAAGCGAATCAGTTAACAGATATTTCCATCAGGCTTTCCTGTGCCATTAATGAGATTGTTCAGGCTTATGATGATCATCTTTCCGAAGCTTTGAACGGAACCAAAAAACATTACGGTCAGCAGAAAGTAGCAGAAAGAATGCGTGCCCATTTAGCCGACAGTAAACTGATCAGAAAAAGAGAAGATCATCTTTATACCCACTTTGAAGAGCAGGAAAAAGTATTTAAGGAAAAAGTTCAGGAATATTATTCATTAAGATGTGTTCCTCAGATCCTGGGACCTGTTTTAGATACACTGGAATACACTGAAAATGTTCTTGAAAACGAGATCAATTCAGCCAATGATAACCCGATCATTAATGTAGAGGACAAACATGTATACCATGGCGGAAACTTCCACGGAGATTATATTTCGCTGGAAATGGATAAGCTGAAAATTGTGGTTACCAAGCTGACGATGCTGGCAGAACGACAGCTGAACTACCTCTTGAATGCAAAGATCAACGAAATATTGCCTCCTTTTGTAAATTTAGGTAAATTAGGCTTTAATTTCGGAATGCAGGGAGTACAGTTTACAGCAACTTCTACTACTGCAGAAAGTCAGATGCTGTCCAACTCCATGTATGTTCACAGTATACCTAATAATAATGATAATCAGGATATTGTGAGCATGGGAACCAATGCTGCTGTCATCTGCCGGAAAGTGATAGAAAATGCATTTGAAGTGTTGGCGATTGAAGCCATCACGATCATTCAGGCTGTTGAATATCTTGGTTTTCAGGATAAAGTGTCATCTTCTACCAAAGAACTGTATGACGAGATAAGAAAGATCATTCCTGCATTCTCAGATGATATGGTGATGTATCCGTATCTGGAAGAAGTGAAGAAATATTTAAAAGCAATGTAATTATCCGTGATAATGAATTGTTATACACAAAGAACGGAATTTAACTTAAAAAAACTAAAACTAAATAAACACTAACACATGAAATGTGCAATTGTCACAGGCGGCTCCAGGGGAATTGGAAGAGCAGTCTGTATAAAACTGGCGGAAGAAAAAAATTACCATATACTCATCAACTACGCTTCTAACGAAACCGCAGCAAAGGAAACTCTGGCTAAAGTAGAAGAGCTTGGAGCTACAGGAGAGATCCTTAAATTTGATGTGGCCAATGCCGAAGAAAGCCTGAATGTTTTAACGGAATGGCAGGATAAAAACCCTGACGCAATTGTTGAAGTAATTGTAAACAACGCCGGTATTACAAGAGACGGATTATTCATGTGGATGCAGAGTGAAGACTGGAACAGTGTGATCAACACAAGTCTTAACGGATTTTTTAACGTAACCAATTTCTTTATCCAGAAACTTCTACGCAATAAATACGGGAGAATCATCAATATGGTCTCTGTTTCCGGGGTAAAAGGAACTGCGGGGCAAACGAATTACTCTGCAGCAAAAGCAGCTTTGGTAGGCGCTACAAAAGCACTGGCCCAGGAAGTTGCCAAGAGAAATATTACGGTAAATGCAGTGGCTCCCGGATTTATCAGAACAGATATGACCCAGGATTTCAATGAAAACGAAATGAAAGCCATGATCCCTGCCAACAGATTTGGAGAAGCCGAAGAAGTCGCAGATCTTGTAGCCTTTTTAGCTTCTAAGAAAGCTTCATATATTACCGGGGAAGTAATAAACATTAACGGGGGAATTTATTCATAAATCAGGTAGCAGATAAAGGTAGCAGTAAAGAGCTGCAACCTGCAACCTGCAATCTAAAATCTTAATTATAAATGGAAAATAGGGTTGTAATTACCGGGATGGGAATTTATTCTTGCATCGGGACCTCTCTGGAAGAGGTCAGAGAATCCCTATATCAAGGAAAATCCGGTATTGCTTTGGTTCAGGAAAGAAAAGAATTCGGGTTCAGGTCCGGCCTTACTGGAGTAGTGCCTAAGCCGGATCTAAAAAACCTGCTGAACAGACGCCAGCGTGTAAGCATGGGAGAGGAAAGCGAATATGCTTATCTTGCTACCACAGATGCCCTGAAACAGGCAGGAATAGATCAGGATTTCCTGGATGCTCACGAAGTGGGAATTTTATACGGAAACGACAGTGTTTCTCAGGCAGTTGTAGAATCTATTGACATTGCCAGGGAAAAGAAAGATACAACATTGATGGGATCCGGAGCGATCTTCAAATCAATGAATTCAACAGTAACCATGAACCTTTCAACGATTTTTAAGCTGAAAGGGATCAACCTTACCATCAGTGCAGCCTGTGCGAGCGGTTCCCATTCTTTGGGGCTTGCTTATATGATGATCAAAAACGGATTCCAGGATATGATTATCTGTGGAGGCGCACAGGAAACCAACAAATATTCAATGGCGAGCTTTGACGGCCTTGGAGTTTTCTCAGTAAGAGAGGACGAGCCCACAAAGGCCTCAAGACCTTTTGATGCCGGAAGAGACGGCCTTATCCCGAGCGGGGGAGCTGCCAGCCTTATTGTAGAAAGCCTGGAATCTGCACAGAAAAGAGGCGCCACCATTCTTGCAGAGATTGTAGGCTATGGATTCTCTTCAAATGGCGGACATATTTCTACACCAAACGTTGACGGCCCGGCCTTAGCTATGGACAGGGCCCTGAAACAATCCGGATTAAAAGCGGAAGACATCGATTATATTAACGCTCACGCGACATCCACACCAATCGGTGATGCCAATGAAGCTAAAGCGATCCATGAGATCTTCGGAAGCGAAGTTCCGGTAAGTTCTACAAAATCCATGACCGGCCATGAATGCTGGATGGCAGGGGCAAGTGAAGTAGTGTACTCCATTCTGATGATGCAGAACGATTTTATAGCCCCGAACATTAACCTGGAAAACCCTGACGATGAGGCAAAAAAGATAAATTTGGTCTCAAAAACGAAAAATCAAAAAATTGACGTATTTTTGTCGAATTCTTTCGGATTTGGGGGCACCAACTCCGCATTAATAGTTAAAAAATTTGATTAAAAACATGGAAAGGGAAAAAATTGTTGACATCGTTAATGATTTCTTAGTAAACGAATTCGAAGTGGATGGCGATGAGATCAGCAATGATGCCAACCTGAAAAAAACACTAGGGCTGGACAGTCTGGACTATATTGATATGGTCGTGGTTATTGAATCTAATTTCGGGGTGAAATTAGGAGAGGCAGATTTCAAAAAAATGGTGACATTTGATGATTTCTACACTACTATTGAAAATAAAATTGCTGAAAAAAACGCATAACTATCGATTGAACTTTATTTTTTTAATAATGTAACAATAGAACAATGTACCAGTATAACAGTAAATTAAACTATTGTTATACTGGTACACTGATAAATTGGTAAACTGTACATATGAACAAGTGGAAAGGTAAATCTAAAGGAACCATAACGGGATATAAAATATTCGTTTGGTGCATTAGAAATATCGGCATACGGAGTTCATATTTTGTACTTTACTTTGTAGCTTCCTATTATTTTTTATTCCTTAAAAAAAGCAACCGCTACATCTTTTACTATTTTCAGAAAAGATTGGGCTATGGATATTGGAAATCAAAGGTTTCCGTATTCAAAAGCTATTTTACCTTCGGAAAAGTTCTGATTGATAAAACCGCAATTTCTGCCGGCCTACGGGAAAAATACACCTACGAATTTGATGGTGTTGAAAACCTTACCAGTCTTCTCGCTGAAAAAAAAGGCGGAGTTCTTATCAGTGCCCACATCGGAAATTTTGAAATCGCAGAACATTTCTTTGCAGATATCGATTTCGACTGCCAGATCAATCTGGTGACTACAGATCAGGAAGTAACCGTAATCAAAGAATACCTGGAAAGCGTTGCTGTAAAACGCAGCAATATCAAATTCATTTACGTCAAAGATGATATGTCCCATATTTTTGAGATCAATCAGGCTTTGTCCAACAATGAGCTGATCTGCTTCACGGGAGACCGTTATTTTGAAGGTTCAAAATATCTTGAAGCAGACCTTTTGGGGAAAAGTGCCAGATTTCCGGCCGGTCCTTTCCTCATTGCCTCACGGCTGTGGGTTCCCGTGGTCTATGTGTATGTAATGAAAGAAAAGAATCTGCATTACCATTTATACGCAAGGGTGGCAAAAAATATTAAAAACCGTGATTCTCAGGGACTTCTCAATTCCTACGTGCAGAACCTGGAAACCATGATCAGAAAATATCCCCTTCAATGGTTCAATTATTTCGATTTTTGGGATGATATTGATTAATTTTTCTAATTTTAACAACGAAAACTAATTAATAAACTCAAATCATCCGGCAATTCAGAAAATGTGATACGGTTTTGCACCATTTTCCCAAACCTGAATTCCCGTTAAAATAAAAACACACACACTTTTCCTCTTTTGAAAAAAGAATACGACATACTTGTGATCGGCAGCGGATTGGGAGGTCTTGTTTCGGCTCTTATTTTGGCCAAAGAAGGCCTGAAAGTCTGTGTTCTGGAAAAAAACAACCAGTACGGCGGAAATCTTCAGACTTTTTCAAGGGAAAAGCTCATCTTTGATACCGGAGTTCATTATCTGGGCGGTCTTTCAAAAGGACAGAATCTTCATCAGTTCTTTTCCTATCTCGGAATAATGGATGATCTGAAGTTGCATAAAATGGATGAAGACAGCTACGATAAGATCTCTTTTGGTGATGAAAACATTGAATATCCTCATGCACAGGGCTATGAAAACTTTGTAGAGCAGCTTACAGCTTATTTTCCCAATGAAAAGCAAAATTTAGAAAATTACTGTGAAGAAATCCAATATGTATGTGCCCAGTTTCCAAGATATCAGGTAGTCGGGAAAGAAAGCTACAATGAAGAAATTCTCCACCTGAATACCAAAAGATTTATAGAATCTGTTACCCAGGACAAAAAGCTGCAGGCAGTATTGCTGGGTTCCAATTTTTTATATGGCGGTGACTCTGAAAATATTCCGTTTTACGTTCACGCATTGACGGTAAATTCCTATATTCAAAGTGCTTACAAATGTGTAAAAGGAGGAAGCCAGATCACAAAACTGCTCATTAAAAAACTTCGTGAACATGGTGCAGAAGTACATAAACATTCCGAGGTTTCTGAATTTATTTTTAATGAAACGGGAGTCTTATCTTCCGTAAAAACAAAAGAAGGAAAAGAATATACAGCGAAAAAATTCATTTCCAACATAGAAATACGTTCTTTTATTAAATTAATAGGAGAAGAAAAGCTTAGAAAATCCTTTCTGAACAGGGTTCTGAGCTGGGAACCCGTTTCATCATGCTTCAGTGTTTATCTGATTCTGAAACCACAGTCATTCCCGAACTTCAATTATAATATTTATCATTATTCGTCAGAAGAAATGATATGGAATGCATTCCGCTACAGCAAAGAAAGCTGGCCGGAAACCTATATGCTTTCCTCCACACCCTCAAAACACCATCCCGATTATGCTGAAAGCCTTACAGCCATTTCTTATATGGATTTTGAAGAGGTCAAAGCCTGGAAAGAAACTGTAAATACCGTTGCCGATGAGTATGAAAGGGGATTGAAATATGAGCAGTTCAAATTAGAAAAAGCAGAAAAAATAATTACTGCCCTGGAAAAGAAAATTCCCAACCTCAGACATTTCATAAAAAGCATCTATACTTCATCGCCGCTGTCTTACAGGGATTATATAGGCAGCTTTGAAGGAAATATGTACGGTTACATGAAAAATTCGGATAATCCGCTAAAAACGATGGTTTCTCCAAGGACAAAAATTGATAACCTGTTTCTGACAGGCCAATCTGTGAATATGCATGGAATTCTGGGAGTAACGATTGGAGCATTCAACACCTGTGCGGAAATCCTGGGAAAAGAACTGATAGACAGTCGTCTGAAACAAATGATCAATACTCATGAGAAAAAATAACAGATTTACCGTCTTATTCAGGGGAATTCAGTTGTTCCTTATCTTTTTCCTTATTTCATGTGGAGTCTCAAAATCAATCCATCATATTCCAGAGATCAGTACGTATGCGCTGGAAACTCCGAAAGTGAGCAAGATTAATGATTCTACGTTCAGTTTCAACCGGAATTATTTAACCAAAAATAAACAGCAGATCTGGGAACTTTATATCAAAGGTAATCCTTTACAGCTGGGGTATAACAACGGAGCTTTAACCCAAAACCTGATGCAGAAGCAGGAAGAAATATTCTTCTCAAAAGTGGAAGGCTTTGTTCCTTCAAAATTTAAACAAAAACTGCTTCGCGGATTCCTGAAATGGTACAACAGGAAAATGTACCTGAATGTAAGGGAAGATTACCAGGCGGAACTTTATGGTTTGTCCCAATATTCCTCAGATAAGTACAATTTTATTGCACCAAAATACCTTCGGAGCCTTTATCTTCACGGAGCCCATGACATTGGCCATGCTATGCAGGACCTGGCTATGGTAGGATGTACCTCACTGGCTGTCTGGAACGAAAATACGGAAGACGGGGATCTCCTCATCGGAAGAAATTTCGATTTCTATGTCGGGGACGATTTTGCTAAAAATAAGCTGGTAGAATTTGTAGAACCGGAAACAGGAATTCCCTATATGTCGGTAAGCTGGCCCGGAATGATCGGTGTAGTTTCAGGAATGAATAAAGAAGGAATTACCGTAACGATTAATGCCGGAAAATCTAAAATTCCTTTGACTGCCAAAACCCCGATATCTTTGGTAACACGGGAAATTCTGCAGTATGCGAAAAATATTGACGAAGCAATCGCCATTGCTAAAAAAAGAAAAGTTTTCGTCTCGGAATCCATTCTGGTGGGCAGTGCAAAAGATAAAAATGCTGTAATTATTGAAGTTTCGCCTAAAAACTTCGGAGTGTATAAAATGGAAAATACCAGCCGGGTGTTCTGTACGAACCATTTTCAGTCCGAAGCTTACAAAGACGATAAAAGGAACCAAAAGCACATTATAGAAAGTCATTCCCAATACCGTTATGAAAAGCTTCAGGAACTTCTTCAGGAGAATAAAAAACTGAATCCTGAAAAAATGGCTGCCATTTTACGTGATAAATCCGGTTTAAAAGGCGAAAAAATAGGATACGGAAATGAAAAAGCGATCAATCAGTTGCTGGCCCATCATGCGGTTATTTTTTCTCCTGAAAAAAGGCTGGTTTGGGTTTCTTCAAATCCTTATCAGCTGGGAGAATTCGTATGTTATGATCTGAACGAGATCTTTTCCGGCAAACAGGCAGAAGAAAGCTTACAGGCAAAAACAGCACTCAATATCGCCAGAGACCCTTTTGCGGATTCGGAGGAGTACCATCATTATGAAATGTCCAAAAAGCTTGGTGCGGAAGTGAATAATGCCATCGATCATAAGGATATTGTATTAACAGATGATTTTATTCCCTACTATCAGTCCATGAATCCGGATTTCTGGCTGGTATATTACCAGGCCGGGAGATATTACTTCGGGATCAATGAGTTTGAAAAAGCCAAAACTGAGTTTGAAAAAGCTCTGACAAAAGAAATTACCACCGTTCCGGACAAACAAAATGTGGAAAAATATCTGAAAAAAACGCTAAAGAAATTAAGATGATTCCCAAACATATAAAACTGCTGTTCTGCATTCCTTTTATAATCATTATTGCTTATACGGTTTACCTGTTTACAAGATACGGCTCTATTCCGGATATTATTCCCATTCATGGTTACGGCGGAAAGAATGACGGGTTTGGAAGCAAATTGTTTCTTTTTGCTCCTGTTGTATTGAACCTTATCATTTTAGCTTTTATCTGGCTTATTATAAGGAAGCCGGAGAAGATCAAATTTACTTTTGAGGCAAAAGAAGAAGATGAAGCAAAAACCTACTATCAGTATCAATTGGTTTTAGCCATTCTTGCCATATTTGTGACCATGGTTATGAGTCCGTTATCTTTTTCGGATGTTGTCTTTAAGTAATGATTTCTTATTAAAAAACAGGAGTATTTTCGTTCCGGTTAATTGTTCTCCGGGTTTAGTTTATTCAGGAAAAGGAAGGTTGCTATTCCACAAAGGGCAGACATTGAAGTAGCCAGAATAGCACTTCCGATCACGTACTGAAGAAGATTATTTTTAATCAGTTCAAAATTCAGTTCACTGCTTAAAATATTACTGTCACTATGTACAAAAGGTGCACCCAGAAACAGGGACGCTGCAATGACGAAAGGAATAAAAGGCGGGAGACTTACGTTGGAGGCAATAAACGCCAGTACTTTATTCAGTTTGAAAAGAACAGATAATGAAATAACAAGCAAAGTATGGAATCCCCAGAAAGGGGAAAGCCCTATAAAAACACCGAGGGCAATTGAAAAAGCCTTTGTACGGTTGCTGCCGTCACTTTCCAGCACATCTTCCTTTAAGAACCTTTTAAAGCTTTTTTTTTTGAAATTATTCACAAAGTTTCTGGGAATAATGTAAAGCAGGGTGATGGTCACCAAAATCGTATTCAGAATGCTGATCCTTGTAAAATCTTTGAACGGCCTGAAATGCGATACCCTTTCTGCCGGATCATACAAAACCTTTACCGGGACATTCTTTACAGGAACGTGCCTCCAGGCTGTTCTTACAATAATCTCAATCTCAAATTCAAATTTTGGAGTAAAATATTTCTTAGGAATTCTCAGCAGAGGATACAATCTGTACCCGGATTGGGTATCTTCAAGCTTTATCCCCGTTTCAAACCAGAACCAGAAGTTGGAAAACCGGTTTCCAAAGCTGCTTTTTTTCGGGATTCCGTCCTGTGACATGTTCCGGTTTCCGATAAGCAGTACATCCTCTTTTTCCTGGAGCAATGCTTCTACGAATACAGGAATATCGTCGGGATAATGCTGCCCGTCCGAATCAATAGTGATGGCATAATGATAACCAAGCTCCTTTGCCTTTCTGAAGCCAATTTTAAGCCCGTTACCCTTGCCTTTGTTCTCAGGTAAGAAAATAACAGTGATCTGAGGATATTGGGACAGTATTTTCGGAGTAGAATCTGTAGAGCCGTCATTGACTACAATAATGCTGCCGGTATATTCCAGCACGCCGTCTATCACTCTTTTCAGAGTTTTTTCGTTATTGTAGGTCGGTATTAAAACGCAGATCTTCTTTTCAGAAATTGCATTTTGTACTTCAGGCAGGGTCATTGGTTTATTTTATGGAAGCTCTTTCTGTATCTGTGAAGGATTTGGACTGCATGACGAATTTTTTCACATAGCTTTTCAGGGCTGTGTTCTGCTTGCTGTAGTTATTGATCAGGAATGCCTTATCGTCTTTGATGCTGCCTCTGTATCCGACTATTTTCGGAATGTTTTCCTGAACACTTAATCTGATTACCCTTAGCTCTATATTATTCGGATTGCTTTTGATAATACTTTCAAGACTGGTGGCACCGCTTTTTACAAGTGCTTTCCTGTCCTTTTTGGTAATCTTGGCTTCCATGATTTTAGCTGCTGCTTTATAGCCTGTCGTCACAGCATCCGAGCCGGGCTGCTTTTCAGCAAGGTTAATGAATGCTTCAGTGTTGGCATTGGACGAATTGGCCTTTGCGTAGCTGTTTCTTAAAGCTTCTAAATCACTTTGAAAGAAGAAAATAAAAGCGGTGATGAGGGATAAGAAAAGTTTCATGAAATTTTATTTTTTATAGCTTACTGACATTTTTAATGCAATAGTCTCGCCAAAAGAGGTTGTATTCTTTACTTTAACATCTTCTTCATTTTCAGTAATATCCAGCTGAAGTTTCAGGTCCGGAGTCTCGAAAGGATTGATAATCGCCATGAACTTTACATTGGAAGCTGTTTTCAGGAATAATTTGGAACCTGTAAATTCCTCTGTAAGTTCTTTTACAATCTGCATCATACAGACTCCCGGCGTTACAGGATTTCCCGGAAAGTGGCCTTTAAAAATATCATGATCCTTATTCAGATGAATATGGGCGGTGAAACTTCCGTTTTCTGCCTTTTCATAAGATTCCAAAGTATAAAAGTCTGTAAGAATGGTTTGCATAATGCTATTTTTTCATGTTAAATGTATAATAAAGTCCCGTCTGGAAAACAACGTTGGAGTGATTTCTGTTGTAGCTGTCTACCGGTACAAAACCTTTTTTTACCCTTGCTTCGATACCAAAGTTTTTAGTAATGTCATACCCTAAACCAGCGGTAATTCCCAGATCGATTTCATTTTCAGGGTCAAAATTCTTTTTATCTACCACAAATTCCAAAGTCGGTCCAACATGTACATTGAACTGATTGAAATAAAATTTATTCACAAGCTGTAATCCAAGGTAGGATACGGAAAGAGTTTTCCCGTCCCAGTTATTAACGTTCGTATTTATTTTAGCTCCCTGTCTGGAATAGTTGATTTCCGGCTGGAGTGCATAAAATTTTGCGAAACGGATATTTCCGAGGAAACCTATGTAAAAATCTGTTTTGGTTTTGTAATCCAGATAAGGTTTCTCTGCATTGGGAAACTCTTCGTAATAGTAATAATTAAACTCTTCACTGTTCGAAAAGTGAGAAAAATTGGCTCCTGCTCTTATTCCCGGGGAAAATGTTACCTGGGCAAAAGCAAAGCCCGAGACCAATGATGTGATGAGAAATAGAAGTTTTTTCATGTTAATTCTGTTCGTTTTCGGTTATTTGAAATAGTTTTATATTGATCTTAAAGTCCTTGTGCTGGAGGTTTAAGCTATCTGCGAAGATATGTTTTTTTGCCTCAAAAGTAAAATCGATTTTTTCCTTATTGTTTCTGGTATAAATAATCTCTTTGAGAAGACCGTTTTCTTTATTGTAGAACAGATAATAGGTTTTATGATCAACCTTTGACAGGAAAATTTTAGAATGATCGTTTTCAAAAGATTCATTCACAGGATATTGTTTTTTCAGCAGCTGCTGGAAATCATTCTTTAAAAAATTGATCACAATCTTTTTATCCAGATCCGGAAGTACGTAATTCAGTTTAAAATCATTCTCAGAGATCTCGAAATCGATCAGTTTGTTTCCGAAATCTGAGGTCATAGCTACACGGTGAGTCGTTTCATTAAGTTTTTTAATGATCAGGATTCCGCTGACATGATTTTTATAAATATCCATCTGGCATTTATAAACATAGTCTTCACCGGAAGAAAAATATAGGTTTTCTACTGTTTTTTCAGAGCTTTGAACCGGTTTCGCATCTGTAAGCTTATAGGTCTTACAGGCAACAAACAGCGCAAGAACAAGGCTAAAGGCTAAATTCCGAAGCAGCAATCGCGGCATTGATCTTTGTATTTTTGAAAACAATATTGGTAGTGTCACCGGAAGCTTCCGTCATATTCACCTGCGAAACCGTAGATTGGTTCTTAGGGAAATGAAGCTCGATCTGCTTGATGTATTTCAGCAGCTGGGCAGATTTAGGAGTGAATTTTGCCACGTTGAAGTTCCCGTTTTTAAAGTAGGAAACAGAAAATTCAGGATCGCTGAACATTTTCCCGTTAGAACTTCCCACGATCAGCTTATTGATCTTCTCAAAGGTTTTGCTTTTGGCATCCACAGAAGATTTTTTTCCCTGATCGTTAATGAAAATTTTATTATCCTTGAAAACAATGCTGTACTGGTAAGGCTTTGTATATTTCCAGCTCAGTGTATTTGGTGTTTTTAGCGACATTTTACCGTAAGTAACAATGTTTTTATCCAGAAAGTCCATCTTTTTGGTCTGGGTGAAATCACTCTGCAGCGTTTTGATCTCCTTGGTTTCGGAAGAAACTTTGGCTACAAATGCTTTTGCTTCTGTTCCTGACATGGCCGTCATTTGTGCAGAAATGAAGCCGGAAACTAATAAAAATGCTCCAAAAGCAATATTTTTAATCATTTTTCTTTGATTTTGTAATTGAATCGACGGTAAACGTCAAATATTTTTTCTCCTTCAAAAATAGCAATAAATCTACCAATACGTTGTACGTCTTTTCAGAGGTATCGTGGAGAAGGATAATACTGCCTTTTTTCAGGTCTGTAGTTACTCTTTTAAAGATCTTTTTTTCATCATCCGTAATGGTATCCAAAGAACGGACATTCCAGCCGATGCTTTTTTTATGAGTTCTTTTAATGGCTTTGGCAATACTGGGATTGGTAACCCCGAAAGGAGGACGGTACAGGTCATTTTGTATTTTACCTGTTTCCAACATCACTTCATCACACTTCTCAATTTCTTCCACCATTTTTGAAGCAGATAAAAAACCTGTATTATTGGAATGTGAGTAAGTGTGGTTTCCAACAGTATGGCCTTCCGAGATAATCCTCTGAAAAGTTTCAGGATATTTCTCGATTTGTTTTCCAATGCAGAAAAAAGTAGCTTTTACCTGATGTTCTTTAAGTAAATCTAAAAACTGAGGTGTAAATTCTGTTGGTCCGTCATCAAAAGTAAGGGCAACCTCATTGATTTTTGTTCTTTTGTGGGTAATACTGTTCACGAAATACCCAAGGCCGATATCAAAAGAACCCCAGACCACTACAGCAGAAAAAGCCAGAAAACAGGCAATATAAACCCAAAAACTGCCATGAAACGCATAAATAAAAACGTTACAGAAAAGATAAAATAGAATAAATGGATAATGTTTCATCTTTGGAATTTAGCCGTTTTTAAATTAACGATTTAGCCGTTTAGCTTTTTTACTTTTTGCCCTTTAAAAAGCTCTCTCCAGCAATACTAAACTGTGATCGCTTCCTGCCAGATGATTATAAAGAAGAATATTTTTAATTTCTGTCTTATTTTCTGAGCTAATCATCATGATTTCAGGGATTTGCTGCTCTTTCAGGATATGACAGGCCATAAACGTTGAAAAGCCGCTTGCCGTATTGAATTCACCGCTCAGATGTTTATAATACAGTAAAGCAGAGTTTTGGAAAAGATCCATTGCTCTGTTATAATAAGCATCAGATTTTGCATCTCCGCTGAAACCTAAGATTACGGCATCAATGTTTTCGCTGGTCAGATTATTTTTAGCAAGGAAATCCGTCACCAATGACTGCGTTTCTTCTATATCTAACCTGTTAATGATCTGAATATCTTTAAGTTTTGCATAAGAATTTTCAGTTTTATCTTTTCCTAAAACGAAAAATGCTGCTGCTTCGCCCCAGATTACGCCATCCGTTTCCGAATGCAGGTAATCAGCGGGAAGATTTTCTTCTTTTTTGATGGTATGGTTAAGGCGGTACAGCTCCATAGTTCTGTCGGTCTGCTCATCTGCTGCACCTGCTAGAACATTTTCAGCTTCACCGTCATTGATCTGCAGTTTAGCATCAAGGAACGAGAATTCCAGTGATGAAGAGGTGTTGACATACGTGAAGTTATAAGCATGACATTGAAGGCCTAAAGCAATCTGTCCCGCAACAGTATTATGAGTAGATTGAATAAAAAATGTGGGAGTTAAAAACTCTTCATTATTATCGATCACGTTTTTCAGGAACTTTTCAGAATCCTGTGAGCATCCCATTCCTGTTCCTACGATGATGGCATCCGGCTGTTCAATTCCGGCTTCCTTTAAAGCATAATGGGAAGCTACTGAACTCATTTTTACTGTTTTAGACATTCTTCTGCTCATGGCAGGCGGAATGAATTCTTTATAATTTGGTTCTATCGCTTTTAAGATCTGAGCAGTATTTTTGACCACCAGATCCTGAAAAAAAATCTCTTTTAAAGTGTCCTGTGCAGAGATGCAGGATGCACTGTTGATGTATACCGCACTCATGATTTTGAGAAAATTAAAGTAGAACAATTGCCTCCGAAACCGAATGAATTGGAAAGAACATGGTTAATGCTTTTTTCTTTCAGTTCAGTAACGGGAGTGAGGTCAAACTCCTGCATTTTCGTTTTGAAATTTAAGTTCGGGAAAATAAGCCCGTGCTGCATGGCCAGAATGGAAAATACAGCCTCAATTCCTGCCGCTGCTGCCAAAGTATGGCCTGTAAAAGCTTTGGTAGAACTGAATTCAGGAACCTGATCTTCACCAAAGATCCTGATCATGGCAATTCCTTCTGATAAATCATTATTGGGTGTAGCCGTTCCATGAACGTTGATATAATCGATATCTTCCTTTGCCAGTCCGGATACTTTAAATGCCTGCTCCATTGCTAAAAAAGCGCCCTGTCCGTTCTCCGACGAAGCAGTCTGGTGATGGGCATCGTTTGCGTTGCCATAGCCGGAAAGATAGGCCAGGACTTTTTTATTTTCTTTTTTTACCACTTCATCAGATTCCAGAACGATGTAGGCTGCGGCTTCTCCTAAATTCAAGCCTTTTCTGTCATTGTCAAAAGGAGTATTGTAAGAATCTGTAAGGATCATCAGCGTATTGAACCCGTTCAATGTGAATTTTGAAAGAGAATCTGTTCCGCCAACGATAACTCTGTCCAAAATTCCGTTTTTAATGAGCTTTGCTCCCATCATAATCGCATTGGCTGCTGAAGAACAGGCGGTACTGATGGTAGAAACCATGCCTTTCAGCCCCAGATAATCAGCGATAGTCAGCGAGGAGTTGCCGGCATCGTGGGAATCGATGTATTTTTGCTTTTCAGGAAAGTTTTCGTAAGAGTAGAAATATTTTTCGGTAATGTCCATTCCGCCTACGCTGGTAGAGGAAATCAACCCGGTCTTGTAGGCATTGATATCTGTAATTCCGGCAGATTCTACAGCTTCTTTGGCGGCAATCATGCCTAATAAAGATGTTCTTGTTACGTTATTGTCTTCAGGCAGCTGAAGCTGGCGGATAAGTTCTTCATTAGACCACTTTATTTCGCCTGTTTTTATAGATCCGGCATGACGGGTCTCAAACATTTCAATGTCTGAAATTCCATGTTTTCCGGTTTTCAGCGAAATAAGGTTTTCTTCCACATTATGTCCTATGGAAGAAATGATTCCCATTCCTGTTATGGCAATTTTTTGGCTCATGGTTTTTAATAATGTAACAGTGTATCAATCTAACAATTACTGGTACATTGATACACTGTTAAATGGGTACATTAATTTATTTCGTTCTGTTTTCTTCAATGAATGCAGCCATTGTATCGATAGACTGGAAAATTTCCTTTCCTTTTTTCGGGTCAGCTAATTTTATTCCATAGTCTTTATCAAGAAGAACGATAAGCTCCAAAGCATCGATAGAATCAAGGCCAAGACCTCCACCGAATAAAGGATCTGTATCTTTGATCTCTTCTACAGAAACGTCTTCAAGGTTAAGGACTTCAATAATTTTGTGCTTCAATTCTGTTTTTAAGTTTTCCATAAGTATTTAATTTTCCAATGTATCAATGTACCGGTTTACCTATTTCAGTATTGTTACATTGTTACACTGTTATATTGTTACATTTTTATAAGGTTAGCAAATATACAAAAGCTTTATAATTATCCTGATAAAGTTCTGTCCAGCCGCAGAGAACTTTTTCCGCTTTTCCGGACAGCAGGATCTGTTCTGCATAGTCGTTTAAAAAATTTTCGTCAAATTCATCCAATACGAAAAAAGCATTTTCCGTCTGCATTTTGTGTTTAATGCTGATCTCGCCTACACATATGTTAGGTAAGGTATAGACAAATACGGCCGGGCTAGGGAAATAGTTTTCCTGGGAATTGATGCTTTCCTGGTATTTGAAATCCGTATCAAGGCTTGATGATCTGTTGGCAAAAACCACTGCTGTTCTGCTGTGATCTTCATCTTTGAGAATCATTTCTGCAGCCAGAAAAGCCAGCTTGCTCAGATTATCCATTTTGTGAAATTTAGGATAGCTGATTTCCAGTTTTTTATATGCTTCTTTGGCAAAGTCATGAAATGTTTCGCTTTGGCTATCAAAAATAAGAGCATCGTTGACGGTTATTTTTGAGTGTTCTATAGTGCAGCTGTCTGTTTTCTTCATCACTTTCAATTTAACATTTTTCCAGAACAACCGCCGCATTGCATCCGCCAAAGCCTGATGCTGTTTTTAAAATATATTTAATCTTAGCTGGCTGATTTTCTTTAATAATATTCAATGGCTGGGAAATGCCTTCCTCTTCAAAATTTTTGGAAGGGATAAGCATTTCATGACGGGCACTTTCCATGGATATGATGCTTTCCAGAAGTCCGGAAGCTCCTAAGCAATGACCATAATATCCTTTCATACTGTTCAACGGAGCATTCTGAAGTTCCATTCTGTTGAAAGCAATGGCTTCCATTTCGTCGTTATATAAGGTAGCGGTTCCGTGGGCAGAAATAAAATCAATCTGTTCAGGGATGATATGGGCTTCTGCCATGGCGCTTTTGATGCTGGCAAAAAGTCCGTCACCTGTTCTGGAAGGTCCGGAAATATGATTGGCATCGTTCACTGCAGAATCTCCCAATACTTTAAATTTAACGTTTTCGTTTTTTGAGATTGCTTCGTCACTTCGTTCCTCGCAAGGACCTGAAGTGATATACATAGCTGCAGCAGCTTCACCGATATTAATCCCGTTTCTGTTTTTGTCATAAGGCTTACAAGGCCCCGTTCCAATGGCCTGGAAAGAATTGAATCCCGAAATAACAAACTCGGAAACTTCATCACCGGCAATGACGAAGGCATCTTTATATTTTCCTGACAGGATCATACTTTTAGCAACAGCAATGGCCATAACCCCTGAAACGCAGGCATTGGAAACTACGATGGGCTTTGTTTTAAATCCGAAATAATCAGCAATTTTCTGCGCTAAATTAGAAAGATAAACGCCTTCAGGTAATCCGGTCTGGTTCTTTAATAAACTGATGTTTCCTTTGGTGGTAGATAATATAAAGGCTGTTTCTTCTGTAATGGGATGTTTCTCAACAAGAGGTTTTAAACTTAGAAGAAACATTTTCTCCAGTCTGGTAAAATCCTGATTTCCGAATTTGTTTCTGAATTCTCTATCAAGTTTTTCAGTATCGATGACTGAAGCATAAAAAGCTTCCTGGTTTTCAATTACTTTATGCAAAGCTACACCTGAATTTCCCTTGACCAGATTATTCCAGTTGGAGGAAACATCAAGCCCTAAAGGCGTGATGCAGTTGTAGTCTGTAATGTAAATTTCCTTCTTCATTATAGTCCCATTTTATCTTTCCATGCCTGAAAAAAATCAGGGTTATAAAGGCATAAATTTCCACTGCTGTCTAAGAAGACCTGAATGGTTTCTCCGCTGCAAACCAGCTGGTTATCCTGATTGAACAATTCGTAAGTATAAATCAGTTTGGCAGACACGGAATTCACAAAAGTAGTAACAATTCTGAAGGTTTCCCCGTATTTTAAAGGAAGGAAATGCTCGCAGGTACTTTTTACGATAGGCGTTACATATCCGGCATTCTGGATATCAAGATAGGTAAGTCCATGCTGCCTTCCGAAGGCTTCTCTTCCGTCTTCAAAATACACAATATAATGACCATGCCAGACAATTCCCAGCGGATCTGTTTCATTGAATCTTACCCTTACTTCTTCGGTACAGGTTAATATGTTTTCCTTAGACTGCATTTTGTTTTCTTTCGTAAAAAATAGAAATAGCTACCATGGCAATATAGAATGCGAACAGTAACGCAAGCTCTTTGGCAATTCCTGTGATTCCGCTGTTTCTTAAAATAATATCATAATAGGCATTCAGTCCCCAGTTCATAGGAGAGAACTTGGCTACAGCCTGCATGAATTCAGGCATCAAGAATACAGGCACCCATATTCCTCCGATGGCGGCCAAAACGACCACCGAAGTTGCTCCAAAAGGGGCAGACTGTTCCTGAGTATCGGCAATAGTTCCCAATAAAACCCCAAACCCGATAGCGGCAAGTCCGGAAAATAGGGTCACCACAAGAAGCTGCAACATTTTTCCTGAAACATCAAATGCCGGAAGGTCCATATACGGGAAAAGATAGATTCCTACAGCTACCATCAGTAAAAACTGAATGATACAGATGATCAGATAGGTGAATGTTTTTCCTAAAATATGAACGAAATACGGAGTCGGGCTGATCCTTGCTCTTACGCTGGTACCCTGACTTTTTTCTTTAACTAAATTGATAGACAAAGGAACCACGATAAAAAATATCGCAAAAAGTGTCCATGCAGGGACATTATGCTGAACGGAATTCGGCATGACCTCCATAGCTCCTTTCTTAGGAGTGATTTCCTTAAAACTGATGAGGTTTTTGTTCTCTTCAAGGTTTTCTTCAGTCCCCAGCTGTTCCTGGAATGCTTTGTAGATCTTTTTATTTTCAATTTCAAAGACCATTTTATTCACGGAATTCATGACTGAATTTTTAAATCCTGCATTGGTAGCCGGATCAAAGTACAGGTGAATTTCTTTTGCTTTTGGAGCCGCTTTTTTAACCTTTGCAGAATCACCTTCAAGACCAAACGAACTTACGATTGTCTGAACTTTGGAGTCAATATTGGCATTCAGGTCTTTCGTTAAATTTTGAGGAATGACGATAGCCATCTGGTAATCTCCTGAAAATACGGCATCCTGAGCAGATTTTTCATTATAATTGGTCAGCAGCTGGAACGTTTTGCTGGCTTCCAGCTCGTGTTTTATGTTTTTTGAGACCTCAGATCGGTCATTATCAATAAAAATGATCGGGATCTTTGAGCCTTCAAGGTTTTTAAAGGTAGAATCCTGGATCAAGGTAATGGTTACTATCAGCAGTAACGGCATGACGAAAATAATCACTATTCCCCCGATATCCCTCTTCAGAAGAAGGATCTCTTTTACAAAGCTTCTCCAAAGTTTATACAACAACATCTCTTAATTCTTTTCCTGTTAATGAAATGAAAACGTCTTCCAGGTTTTCAGCATTGGCAATCTGCGCCACCAATTCTTCCGGTGTTCCTACCGCATGGATTCTTCCCCTGTCGATAATGGCAATTTTTGTACAGAACTCTTCCGCCTCGGAAAGGTGATGGGAAGTGTAAATAATACACGTTCCATTTTTATTCAGTTCCTGTAAGAAATCAATGATCACTTTTTTAGACTGAACATCAACACCCACAGTAGGCTCATCCAGAAACAGAACTTTCGGATTGTGAAGGGTTCCTGCAATAAGGTTGCAGCGTCGTTTCATCCCTCCGGAGAACTGTCCTACCTGTTTATCTGCGAATTTTGATAACCCCATGATTTCCAGGGATTCGTCAATGGCTTTGTTTAATTTTTTATGGCTTAAGCCGTACAGGCTTCCGAAAAACATCAGGTTTTCCCTCGCTGTTAAAGTAGGGTATAATGCGTATTCCTGCGGAACAATTCCAATGATCTGTCTTAATTTGAAACCATCTTTCTGAGGAGATAATCCATTGATTTTGAATTGTCCTGAGGTAGGCTTGATCAACCCGGAAAGCATTGAAATCAGAGTGGTTTTCCCCGCTCCGTTTGGTCCGAGAATCCCGTAAATTTCATTTTTCTCTATATCCAATGAAATATCGTTGACGGAGAAGTCTTCGGCATTCTTATACTTTTTATAAAGATTTTTAATCTCAATCATATTCTCTGCCATATCAGATCGCTTTTCTCAGTTTTTTGTAAAAAGCTTCTTCCAGATCAGCAATATGAAGCATCGATTTGGAAAGGTTGTTGTAAATATCGCTCTTTGAGTTCCTGTTTTTGTAAACGCGGGCAATATCCACGGCAAAATCTCTCCAAAGGTCACCAATAGCTGTGATTTCTTTCGAAAGTTCTTTTAATTCGTCATTTTTAAGAATAACAGCCGCTTCCTGAAGGAATGCACCATAAATGAATCTGAAGCCACCGCCACCGGTACCGATTTCTTCCTGCATTCTGATCAACTGTCCCAAATAGTGGTTGGTTACTTTAGTTCCTTTTTTTTCAGCCCATTTCGGGATGCTTTTTGCCACCCATCGCATGGCTTTTACACCGATAAGCGGAACCGGAGCCAGCATATTTTTGCAGGTATCTTTAATTCCTTTTCTGATGGCTTCTTCAAGATTGACATGTTCCGGGATATAGGTAGGGTAGTACATATGTCCTTTTGGGGGAAGCGCGCCTTTGGCATATCTTACTTTTTCCAGCTCAGCTTCCGAGAGGGTAGTGGTGTAATCCATTACCGGGTCGCTGATCAGGAATTTTCCGTCTTCTTTTCCGTATACTACAAGATTGTGGGCGTTGAAGTGAAATTTATATTCTTCAGGAAAATAGGTAAGGTTAAAAACGCCCACCTGAAGTCCTGTAGGAATGTTTTGGTTTAAGTTCCTTTCCAGAGCGGACTGTGCATCCTTAGGATTGGAAAACTTTTCTCTTTTGATTTTAATTCCCAATCTTTTGGCTGCTTTGCTGAAAATAGCACCCGGCATCGGCCTGTAGCTGAAGCCCGGCGCAAAATTGACTTTCAAAAAGGGCAGATAGACAAAAAACAGTCCGGAACCGATCCCGAAGATCATTGGTTCACTGAGCTTTAAGCCTTTATTGAGTAACAGATTGGAGGCAACACCGTTTTCGCAATGTGCGGTCTGATGGTGTTCGAAGTTAAGTTTCATTTGCTGCTTTTATCTTTTTCATTGACGGAATGAACCGGCACATCATTTATGCCGTGTTTCCATATTATTTTCCGTCGAAGTTCTTTAATTCATCCACTGAAATATCAAATGCATCGGCATATTTTTTCAGGACGGATTGGCTTAGTGTCTTAAATACTTTAGGTTTTGCGTGTCTCTTTACACGCCATTGCCACATTCCTACATAGGCTGCAAGAACCTGAAGATCCATTTTATTCAGTTCCATAAAATAGATAATAGGACTTACTAAATTATTGGCCACATTCTGTCTGGCTTCCTCAATCCTTTCATGGATCAGCTCCATAGATTCGTCAAGGGCTGCTTTTTTGGCGTCCCAGCCTATGCTGTTGGCGGTTGTATAATTATCATTCTCATCGGTCACATACAAGACTTCGGTCATGTTTGCCGATTTCAGATTGCTTTCGTCCTGAGGCAGGTCTTGTTTTTTCATGTAAACTGTATTATTTTTTTAATTTCAGATGAAAAATACTTCACCTTTTTGATTCTTTTTAATCAGTTGGCTAAAATAGTGAAAATACATTATATGTAAATCATATTAATTATAATGCCAAAAACACGACTTTTACAGGTCAATTCAAATATTAATCCAAAAAATTATAATCCTGATTTGCTGTAACAACTGCATAGTAAATACAGACTCATTAGATTCTAGAAATTTGAATTAAATAATAACTTATGAAGAAATTTTTTATTTCCGTTTCACTTTTCTGCATGCTGAGTGCAATGGCACAGAAATTTGAAACCCAAAAGGTGACGGATAGCCAGGGATATACTTATGACACGGTCAAGAATGACCAGTCCGGTGTAAGGGTTTATACTTTGAAAAACGGATTGAAGGTTTATCTGGCGAAGAATGATGATGCACCGAGAATTCAGACTTATATTCCGGTAAGAACAGGATCCAATAATGACCCAAGCGACAATACCGGTCTTGCTCACTATCTGGAGCATATGGTTTTCAAAGGTACCTCACATCTGGGAACTCAGGATTGGGCAAAGGAAAAGTTGCTTTTACAGCAGATTTCTGATCTTTATGAACAGCATAAAGCAGAAAAAGATCCGGAAAAGAAAAAGGCTCTTTATAAAAAGATAGATGAGGTTTCGCAGGAAGCTTCCAAATATGCTATTGCGAATGAGTATGACAAGGCCATTTCTTCATTGGGAGCTACGGGAACCAATGCGCACACATGGCTTGATGAAACTGTATATAAAAACAATATCCCATCCAACGAGCTTGAAAAATGGCTGAAAGTGGAGAAAGAACGTTTTTCCGAGCTGGTACTGCGTCTTTTCCATACGGAGCTGGAGGCAGTTTACGAGGAATATAACAGAGCTCAGGATAATGACGGCCGTCTTGTGAATTACGCGATGATGGAAGCTCTTTTCCCAAAACATCCCAACGGACAGCAGACGACAATAGGTACTTCAGAGCACCTGAAGAGTCCTTCTATGGTCGCTATCCGTAAATATTTTGACACCTATTACGTGCCTAATAATATGGCTGTTGTTTTAGTAGGTGATCTAGATTTTGATAAAACAATCAAACTTGTTGACCAGTATTTCGGTTCTTTCAAATATAAGGAGCTGCCTATGAAAAAAATGGTGAGCGAAGAACCAATGACGAGCATTGTAACAAGAACGGTAAAAAGTCCTAGCACACCAAGAATGACCCTGGCATGGAGATCCGATTCCAATGGAAGCCAGAATGCAAGGTTAGCAGATGTTGTAGCAGAAATTTTGAGCAACAGGGGAGATGCGGGACTTATTGACCTTAATATGAACCAGACACAAAAAGTATTGGGAGCTGGAGCTTATGAGTCAGCTTTTAAAACTTATGGTGCATTTACCATGTCTGTAACACCTAAAGAGGGGCAATCTTTTGATGAGGCTAAAAAGCTGTTACTGGATCAGCTGGATTTAGTGAAAAAAGGCCAGTTCCCTGACTGGATGCTGAAAGCCATCGTTAATGACAAGAAGGTGCAGCGTATGAAAACATGGGAAACTGCAGACGGACTGGCAACTACCCTGTATGATACTTACATCAATGAGAAAACATGGCAGGATGAGCTGGATGACATCAACCAGTATGAAAAAATTACAAAAGCAGATGTTGTAAAATTTGCGAATGATTTCTTTAAGGATAATTATGTAGTGGTTTACAAAGAAAAAGGAGTGAATGATAAGCTGGTTCGTGTACAGAATCCGGGAATTACTCCGATCAAGCTTAACAGGGAAGCTCAGTCTCCTTTCCTTAAAGAGATTTTAAACAATAAAGTAGCTGACATTAAGCCTGAATTCATTGATTATAAGACTGCGATCCAGACTTCACAAATTAAAGATAAGAAGATAAGCTTCGTTAAGAATAAATATAATGATGTAGCACAGATCAGCTATATTTTCCCTTTCGGAACGGATAATGATAAGGAGCTGCCAATTGCTGTAACCCTGTTCGAGTATCTTGGGACAGATAAGTATACGCCTGAACAGCTGAAAGGTGAATTCTATAAACTGGGAATCTCTTACAGCTTCAGAACATCCAATGATCAGGTGCTTATTACCCTAAGCGGTCTTGAGGCGAACATGAAAAAAGCGACCGAGTTAATGAATCACTGGCTGACCAATGTAAAAGCAGATAAAGAAATCTATGCGAAAACCGTAAAGACAATACTGGAAGCAAGAGCTGCCGGTAAAAAAGATAAGGTAAGAATTATGGCCGCGCTTTCGAATTACGCCAAATATGGTAAGGATTCCAGAATGACGGATATTGTTTCCAAAGAACGTCTTGAAAGCATTGATGCGGCGGAGCTGATGAAAAAAGTCAAAGTACTGAACCAGTCTCCATATGAAGTGCTGCTTTACGGACAGGATCAGTCAGGTTTGGAAAAAGCCGTTAAGCCATACATCACGGAAACTACTGTTCAGCCTGCAAAAGCCAAGGAGTACCCGGAGCCTGCCGCAGAAGGGAAAGTATATTTCACAAACTACGATATGGTGCAGATGGAAATGGCTAAAGTGGCCAAAGGAAACGAGGTGAATCTAAATAACTTTGGAAAAGCCAATGTTTTCAATGAGTATTTCGGAAGAGGCCTGTCGTCTATCGTTTTCCAGGAGATCAGAGAAAGTAAGTCGCTGGCGTATACAGCTTATGTTTCTTACGCCAATGCAACAGAAAAAAGACATGCGAACTATATCACCAATTATATAGGAACGCAGGCCAATAAGCTTCCTTTGGCAGTAAACGCGATGAATGATCTTATGGTGTCATTGCCTCAGGTTCCTGCGCAGTTCGAAAACTCAAAAGGTTCCGCACTGAAGCAGATTGCCTCCAACAGGATCAACAGGACAAATATTTTCTTCAATCAGCTGGCACTGAAAAAGCTGGGTGTTGATTATGATATCAGAAAAGATATTTATGCTGAAATCCAGGGTCTTACACTACCTCAGCTTACCAGTTTCTACGATACAGAAGTAAAGCCGGTAAAATACAATACAGCCATCATCGGTAAAAAAGAAAACCTGGATATGGAATCTATCAATAAAATGGGAACATTCCAGGAAGTATCTCTTGAAGAGATCTTCGGATACTAACCTTTTAGGATAGCAATTTTTTAAGCGGGGCAGAAATGTTCCGCTTTTTTTTATTTATTGAAATTGAAAATTAACCACAAATACCACAAATGTTTCTTCACGAATAGCACAAGAATATTCAATAGGAACGGGCTTTAGCCCGTTTGCTTAATAATATCAGAATTTCAATCCGGCTTTAGCCAAAACCTTTTTACAATGCAATCATTCATGCAGATCTATGTCATCCGTGATTAAAAACAAAGAACCGCACAAATTGTGCGGTTATATAATTAAATCAAAATAAATATCTCTAAGATTTCACCTCCTGAATAAACAGATTAATCTCTCCCCTGATCAGTATCTCATCATTATGAAACGTCTCACAAAAAATATTACAGATATTTTCATACTGGGAGATCAGTGAAGCTTTTGAAATGATCTTATCTCCAATTTTAGGAAGTGCAAATACTTCAATTTTTTTGATATTGGTAATAAAGCCAATCACTTTGGTGTCTGCTTCGGGATTTTCAAAAAAACTCTGTCCCAAGATAGATGAGCAGGTCTGGGCAAGATTTTCAATCAGGCCGGCTTCTGCAAATTCACCATGGTGAACAAAAATATTATCTTCTTTGATCTCAAAGGAAGTCACAACTTTTTCTTTGGTCAGTTCCAGGATATAATCTGCCATCAGCATCGGTTCGCGGTGCGGCAGAAAGTTGTGTATATTAATGATATTCTCTTCCTTGATTTCCATTTACAGTTTATTTTACGGCAGTTTTCATCTGAGATTTTGCAATGATCACGCCATTCAGTTTCGTGACGATGTCTACCAGGGTTACTCCCATTATTTCATTAAGGATCGTTACTTCCGATACTAAACGGTCTCCTGTCCTGGGTAAAGTTTCGGATTCAAAAGATTTGATTGCTCCGATATAACCGGTAGGTGCATCTTTTCCTAGCAGGTAATATTTGTAACCTGTGTGTAAAGCAACACTCTGTGCCTGGTGCTCAATAAGACCTGAGGCCTGAAATACGCCATCCTGAATAAAAATATTCTCTTCCCTGATTTCAAACCCTGATACAAGATGTTCATCAGAATATTCCGAAAGCTCATGAACCATGACAAACGGAAAACGCTGCGGAATAAGGCTTCCTACAAAATCCTGATCAGATGTCGGCAGTTGGTGTTTCATTAGCAAACTGTTAACAGGGCACAAGAGTAGGCAAATCTTCCACTTTCAGGAACACACAGGAGTACTTTTTCTCCTTTTTTCAAAGTTCCGGAATTCATTAATTCTTCCAGTGCGATGAAAATAGAGCCGGCACCAATATTTCCAACCTCGGAAAGATTATAGAACCATTTCTCAGCAGGAAAATCCATGCCTTTTTTAGCAAACTCTTCTCTCAATCCGTCTTTAAAATAACCTGAAGAAATATGAGCCAGAACATGGTCTATTTTCGCCGGGTCCAGATTGTGTTTGTCGAAAGAAGATCTTAAGCTTTCCGCTCCTTTTACAAGGATATATTTGTCCAGGATCTTTGTATCCTGCTTAATTGCAAAAATAGATTCTTTCAGCCATTCGTCAGAAGGGTAATCTGCCCATGATTTCAGGCTTCCATCTTCCTGCTTGTCGCATCCGGCATACATACAGGCTTCAATTTCGTGGGCATAAGAGTAAAAATCAATAAATTCTATCTTTAAAGAAATCTGATTTTCTCTTGGTTTATTTTCTAAAAGGAAGGCACCCGCACCGTCAGAAAGCATCCATCTGAGGAATTCTCTCTTGAAAGCAATGATAGGTCTTTCTTCCAGTAATTTTAAATTTTCCGCTTCATGGTTGAATTTATCTGCAGTCATCCAGGCAGACATTCTTTCAGAACCTGCACAAACGGCATTTTCCTGTACACCGGCCTTTACGGAAAGAAATCCGTAGTTCAGGGCATTCATTCCTGAGTTGCATAAGCCGGTAGCGGTATTAATTTCAATAGATTTCCCGATATTCAGCTCACCGTGAACCATAGAAGCGTGGGAAGGCTGCATCTGGTCCGGAGAAGTGGTTCCAACGGACAATAGCTTCATATCTTCCTTTTTGAAATTTTCATCGAATAATCCTTCTACAGCTTTTGCTGTCAGCTGTGCATTGGTATGGGTAGGATTTCCTTCTTTGTCCAAAGCATAATATCTTGTGGTGATCTTGTTATTTCTTAAAATCAGTGATTTTGCTTTAGAAGGAACACCGTTGATCAGACCAAGATAAGTTTCCATTTCATCATTTGATACCGGGCTGTTGGGTAAGTATGTTGATGCTTTTGTTATAAATACGTCGTACATTCTATTTTAAATTAATTCCTTGTAAATATGTTTTTTGTTTTTGTCTTTTAAACCAAAATATAGGGGTTGTCAGTAAGTGTAAAACTAAGACGACAGGTGAAATAATCCATATCGCGGCCATCAAATATACCTTAAAGAATTTTATCAGCAATGGACGCTTCTCTTTTTTCTTGATAATGAGGTTGGACCATACGGTAAAGATCTTGTTGCCTACTTTTTCCACTCTTACTAAAAAAGGACGGATCTCTACGGCGCCATTCTTTACCAGATCCGGCTGAAGACCGGATAGGTTTCCGCTGCTGAAATGTTTTTCTATAATATTCCCATATTTTACTGAGCCTGCAATTTCCTCATCCGAAACACCTGCGGCCGGCAGCATACCGGATTTTTCTTTCTGTCCGGTGGTCAGCCAGCGTAAGATCGTCAGAACGCTTGTATAATTGTCATGCCTGTCTACCAAAGCAATATTCCCTACCAATTTTGCGCCAAGATTTTTTAAATAAACCTTCAGCTTCTCCTGGGAAAGCATCCACATGTTACGGGTGCCTGAAATGGTAACCACATCGGTGTCTTTCATCATCTTTTCCGCGAAACCGCTTTTCAGGAAAGAAATGATAGGAATGGATGGAGTAAGGTACCAAACCTGGTATCCGAATAAGATGAGGTCATACTTCTTGTTCAGGATCTCATCAGAAGGCGGAAAAATCTCTCTTGGGATCTGAAGATAAGATTCAGGGAAAGTGTTGAAGAAAACGTCTCCCGGCCATGGGAAGGGGAAGTCTTCTTTCAGCCTGATATTATAATAGGTAACATCGTATTCTTCCTTTCTGGCTTCGAAAGGGCGGGCCACATTCTTCACAATATCCTCCAGCTGGCCGGTTTGCGAATAGTAAATGATCAGTATGTTTTTTTTCATTAATATTCTTTAGCGGTTACAAAAATATGCTTTTCATATTTATTTAGTGTTTTTTGAATATTTTTATTGCCTGTGAACTGAATTTCTGCTGATAATCTGAATTTTTCAGCTCATAATGTGGTATGTTCAGCAGAATAATGGTCTCAGGAAGTTCCTTCAGCGTACCAATATCAAAATTTTTATCTGAAATCAGAAGGATGTCAATCTTTTTATTGATTTCCGGTATGCTGCTAATATAGTTCAGTTTTCTTCTTTTTACCAAATAGGTTTGTTGGGCTGTTGCCCTTCTTTCGTCATCTTTAATGAAAGAAAAAATTCTTCTTTCCGCCTGGTAAAGGGTGAGCAGGATATCCTTCTGTCCAAAATCATCTGCTAGGTGCAGAATTGATGCGTCTTTCGGGATATGTTGGTTCAGTTCAAAGTAAACAGATTTGTTGGTGTTAAAATCATCTTTGACTTCTTTTACCACTTCACTGTCTTTGTAGAGGTAGCTTAAAAATAATTTTTTTCTGAAATAGTTCTCGTTCTCCAGGTCATTACGAAGTTCCGAAAATTGATCCCTGAAATAGGCATTGATCTTTTTCGTTCTTTCAGAATAGTTCTTTCCAAAGCTGACATCATCCTTACTGATCCTTTCCCCTACTTTTACGGTGATGCTTCCATCATAAATAATGAAGTCTCCTTTGGGCAGTACTTCGGAATTTCCGTGGATGTACAGCGGAAGAATATCCAGGCCGAACTCTTCAGCCAGATAAAATGCTCCTTTGTGGAATCTTTTGACGTCATTGGTATAAGAGCGTTCTGCTTCAGGAAAAACTACAAGAGAGTAGCCCTGGTCAATTTTTTCTTTCAGTTTTTCCATTCCGTTCTCTATTCCCTGAGAAACCGGGAAAAAGCCAAGCGCCTTTACCAGTCTTCCGAAAACCGGCGACTCGTATACCCAGTCGTTAACCAGGTAGATAATTTTATGAGTGACCATAGCAATGGCCAGCGTATCCAGGAAAGAAGTATGGTTGGCAATGATTACGGCAGGTCTGCTGAAATCTTCCGACGGATTTTTTATAACCCTTTTCTTTACAAATGGGTTGGTGTATAGTACAGATGTTAAAAATTTAGCTAAAATCAACTTAATGATATCTAATGTTCTTCCTTTTGACCTTTTGACCAACATACTTCCGATCAATGAAAAGACAAATCCTCCCAATCCATAATAAAAAAAGGATAGAACGGATCTTAAAAATAACCCGAAGGTGATCGGGGAAAGTCCTTTTTTTGCCCTGTTTGTGATCAATAGTCTAAACCAGAACGGATAAAGCGTTGAGGTGATAATGATTACGGAGAACATCCCGATTAAGGCAACTAATGCCAATGAATGCAATGCCGGATGTTTGGCGAAGATCAAAGAACCGATAGACAGAACAGTAGTGAAAACGGCCAGAATAATAGACGTTCTGTAGGTTGGAAGCTCGTTTTTTCCTGTCGTATGCTCTTTCTGCATAGCTTTTGTCAGGAAAATACTGAAGTCATCTCCCACACCGAAAACCAGCGTACAGACTACGGTGCTGAAAATATTCAATTCTAATCCAAAGAAATACAGGATACCTGCTGTCACGATTCCTGTCAGTACAATAGGAAACATGGTAAGAACCGTAAGTTCAAAATTTCTAAAGAAAACAATGATGGTAAGGATGATGGCCAGAAGGGAATAATTAATGAGCGTTCCGAAATCTCTTTTCAGCAGTCCCAGGAAGTTTTCATTCATCTGCTGGCGGTCAATGGCCAAGGCATTGTGGTTCTTTTCTACGTCTTTTATGAAAGCGTCTCTTTTCTTTTCATCTACCTTAACAACATTGGAAACGGTGTAAAATCCATTCTCACTGCTCAGGAATTCAGGTATCTGTAAGGCTTTGATCTTCTCATAGTCCCGAAGACTTAAAGGGGTATAGGTTTTATTTAAAATTCCATTGAAATTATCAAATGCAGCACTGTTGAAACCAAACTGATTCCCACTGTTCACCAGTTCCGAAACCGTACGGCTTTTTTTATCCCCATCCCAGAATTGATTCCATACTTCGATCCTTTTTTTCTGATCTTTTTCTGAAAGTACAATGTTTCCAAGAGAATTGTAGCTCAGGATTTTTCCTTCCTGCTTTTCTTTCTCAAGGAAACTGCTGAGCCGGGTGTTTCTTGTCAGTGCCTTTTCTTCAGAATCTCCGTAGGAAATGGTGTAAATAGATTTGGACGTAATGTCGGAAAGCTTCTGGAGCTTAGCCTCACTTATCTTTAATTCTTTTGGGATATAATTCAGGTCGCCGATATCTTCATTGAATCCTACATGCCTGAAACCAAAAAGGCAGGCAACAATAATAATGGAACATCCTATAATAAGAGGCTTATTTTTCTCGTAAGGATAAGAACCGATCTTGTCAATAAAATTAGTGTTGTGCCTGTCCTCCTTCTCCTTGGGCTTGTAAAGCTGAGGAACGATGATTAACGCAGTAATGGAAGACAGAATAACCGTAATAGCTGCAAAAAGACCGAGATCTTTCAGTGCTTCAGAACGCACAAATACCAGACACAGGAAAGAAACGGCTGTCGTAGCGCTGCTCAGTACAATAGGCTGGGTGATTTCCTTGTAAAGTTCTTCAATATTGTTGTTGTGCTTGTAATGGGTGAGAATATGAAGGGCATAATCTATTGTAATCCCTATAAGGATTGCTCCCACACTCAAAGAAATAGCTGAAATTTTATCTTTTATAAAATAAAGCATTAAGAGAGCAAGCAATACTGAAAATACAGTCGGGAGAAATACGATAACCGGAGTGAAGAAATTCCTGAAATAGTAGATCAGCAGGATCAGCAGGACTGTCATAGAGATCATTACCGTATTCTGAATGTCTTTTTTGATCTGCTGAGCATTGGCTACGGCAATTACCGGAGAACCGAAATAGCTGAGTTCTGTTTTTCCTTTAAACTGCTTATTGATATCATCCTTTATCTGGTTGAGCTGATTCACAAAAGCTTCATTACCTTTGGTGTCGTTACTTTTATTTTTAGGATCAATGAAAAGCAAAAGGTTTTTTCCGTCTTTCGTGACGATATAGTTGTCTTCAAGCTTAAAATCTTTGCTGATGTTTAAGGCATTTAATTTTTTAATCCCTAAATAGGTAATTCCCAGCGGATCTTTTTTAATGAAATCTTTCGTTACAAGGCTTGTGGGGGAAACCAGGGAAACATAATTACTTTCTACCTGTTTCGATATGCTGTCTTTTTGCAGTTTCCTTTCAATTTCCCTATAATCGTTTTCATCAAGAAAAAGAGGCAGGTTCTGACTTACAAAATCAAATGTTTCAGAAATTTCACTGTCGTTCACCTTTCCTTGGACAGCTCCGATATACTTTTTTAAAGATTCAATTTTTTGAAGAAAAGTATCTGCCGTTTCCGAAAGTAAAAAACCTTCCTCTTTAGATCTGTTCTCTATAATGACAATGATTTTATCCGAAAAATTCAGCTGTTTAAGAACTTTTGCCGTAAGATCGGATTTTTCATTTTTAGGGATAATCTGATTGATATCTTCCTCAAAATTAATTTTTGAAGCAAAAAATCCGCATATAACAGCTATTCCTAAAGCAATAATTACTGAAAGAATCCTGTTTTTAGAAATCAGATAATATAAAAATATAAAAAAACGATGCATTAGCGTATGGAATCAAGTCTGCAAATTTAATTTTTTCAGTATTAGTTCAAAACATTTCAGCTATAAGTTTTGTCTGAAAATCAACAAAATATTCTAGGCAGAATAAAAAAATATTCTACTTTTGCAAAAGTTCCCTCTTAAGATATATTTTAAACCCATATTTTATTAAAGAAATAAGAATCTGTTTTAGATATGTTGAAAAAAAATGATGAAAAAACAAACGGATTGCTATTTTGTAGTGGTATCCCTTTTCTGCTGTCTGCATTATCTATACAGATTGGCATCTTCCCGCTGTATGCTCAATTCATTAACATTCCATTAGATTAGCATGAGTATATTACATCCCTATTTCATCGTTGCGATTGTATATATGCTTTTCTTTAGTATACAGGAAGTTTTTGGTAGGAAAGTAGATAAAAAATGGTTCTGGTTTTTAGGGATCTATCTCATCATATTGGTAGGTTTCCGTGATAATGTAGGCCCTGACTACGGAAGTTATAAAGGACTCTATATTTATTCCGATACGAAGAGCTACTACAGTATTTTCATGAAGATGCTCCATATGAAGGGGCCTGACCAGCTGGAAGTGGAGTGGCTGTATACCCTGATCAATAAGATATTGCTGAATGTCTTTAATGCCCCTTTTTACGTCCTTACCCTGGTTATTGCCATCTGTGCTATTTTCTTTAAGATAGAATATACGGAAGACAATACTTTTTATCCCTTTACCTTTACCCTTTTCATGTTCATTCCCTATTTCTTTGTTGGGGAAAGCGGACAGATCAGGCAGAATCTCGGAACGTTTATTGTTTATTTCGCGATACGGTACATCAAACAGCGGAAACTGTGGCATTACCTGTTCTTTATATTTCTGGCATCAGGAATACATACTGTGTGTTACCTGTTTCTCCCAATGTACTGGCTGGCCCGTGTTCCCTTAAACAAAACCATAATGCTCGTCCTGATCATTATCTCTGTATTTCTTTCACCGTTCGAGATATACCGTGTTTTTGGTAGCTTTTTGGATAGTATGGCTTCAGACAATATTCTGGTGAATGGCTTAAATGGATATATGTATGAATCTACAGAAAGGTTGAATGGCGGTTTCGGGATTCCTGAAGCTATGATGATGATCCTCACTTTCTTCCTGTTTACATTTGATACCAAAATGAAAGAAAAATATCCCTATTACGAATACCATAGAAACTATGCAGTTATCGGGATCTGTTTTTACTTTATTTTCAGGAATAACCCTGTATTCTCATCAAGACTTGTGGGAGCATTTGTCGGATTTTCTTATGTCTTGATACCCAATACCATGTATGTCGTTTCAAGTGGAGTGAAAAAGATGATTTATGCCTTTATTATTGCACTTGTTATCTTTAACTTTGTAGTGTTCTCTTCTTTCATAAATATTAAAGTAGGTAGATTTACCATTGAGCTTTATAAAAACCATATTCTCCCGTAAAATAATTTTATTACAGCTATATATTTGACAAAGACAGCCCTGGAGCTGTCTTTTTTTATGGCTTTCCGGTATTGTTACATTTCTAATTGAGCTGAATCATAAGAAATTTTAACAAAAAAAATTACTTTTGTGTGAAAAGTAGAAATTGCTGTTTCTGTATCTATAATCTTTTAATCGTTTGTTATTGTTAATTTAATTAATGTATAATTTTATTATTTATAATATTAATCGGTTATTTATAGCAAAGGCTTAAAGGTTGTATTTCCTGTAATAGCACACAAGCCTAAGGATATGAAAAATTTAGTTAAAAATTTTGCGGCAATTTTTTGCCTAGTGTCGATATGTACCTATTCCAAAAATAGGATAGAAGTAAAAAAGATCTTTCCGGGCACCTATACTGGTAAATCAGTACCTGCAGGAAGGGATAGTCTGACGAAACCCAATAATCAAATTTTAGCAGTCCCTGACTGGACAAAAGCCCCCAACAGTTATATTTTTGATCCCAGGCAAGAGAGTGAAGGCTTATTGATTCCTGTAAAAAAAGCATATGCTATGTGGAAAGATGACAGCTACCTCAAGAATGAGGGGATTCCTTCCGGAAAAATGTCAGCCGATGTCCTGTGGGAGGATACCCATGGTCTTATCAAATCCGGACCCGGATACTCGCTGGAAGTCATGAGTACCAATGAAAATGCCAAAATAAGGGTTCCGATCAACAAAGCTAAGAAAGGAAATGCTGTTATCGCCCTGAAGGTGAACGGTGAAGTATATTGGAGCTGGCATATATGGGTAACAGATGATCCTTCCAACGGCTCCAAATATAAAAGCTTTGATAATGTCACAAGAATGAGAGCGGATGGAACAGTTGAGGTGATTCCTGATTCCGATTGGGGCTGGATGGACCGTAATCTTGGAGCTTTAAGCAGCTCCATTACCTCGTCAGATTGGAACAGAAGCAGCGGCCTCCTGTATCAATGGGGCAGGAAAGATCCTATCCCGCCTTTAGTGACAAGGGGAAATGATTTCTATGAAGTTTCAGGATCTATAGGAAGAGTAAGGCATAGGGGAGCCAAGAACCTGACCGGTGCTGTAAATATTGATAACCTTACGAAATATGTTCTCTTTTCAAATGCTGAAGTAACCAATAATATCAGGCTTTCCATAAAGAATCCGCTTAGCCTGATCTACGTAAATAAAGATGATAACAGCGGTCAGGCGTACTATAATAACAACATTAATCTTCAGGTTAACTGGTTCGGACGTTCAACAGTGCTGCCTGATAACAGGCTTTCGGAGCTTAATCTTTGGTCAGATAATTCCCAGGGGCTCATCAGCACAGGATATAACAATGATGCCAGTGCAAGGCCCTATAGAAGTAAATCATCTTACGATCCATGCCCGAATGGATGGAGAATGCCATCAATGCTTGTCGCCAACCTGGCTTCTCAGACTTATGTGGATGATATAAGGCTCGATTTTTCCCCTTTAGGCGTCAGGACCAACATGGCAAAAAATGTTTTCGAAACCAATAAATACCATATCATAAAGCCTACTGATAATGGCGTTCCGTCCTTCATGACCGGATTTAAGGTTTATCCTAATTTAGGTTTTGATCTCTCTAATGCAGGAGGAAATGATATGGGCATTTTTCCCGGAACCGGACAGCTGATAAGAGCTGCTCACCAGGGACAGTATACCGATCAGCACCATGTTGCTTTGTGGACAGCAACTATGACCCGACACTTTGATTCTTCTCCGGCAGTAACTACAAGAGGTCTTTATATGATTCCCGATAAAGGCCAGCCGGACGTACCCGATCCTAATTATCCCAATATCAAAGGGAGGTATTTTTACATGCCTATGTCAGGAATGTATACTTCCGAGGCCAATGGATGCAGATGTATTAAAGATCCTCTTTATATTGTAGACAACTATGATTTCCCTTCAGAATATCTTGATCCTCCAGCAGAATACAGTGAAGGCATCAATAATCCCAATACGTATCAGGATGTAAAAAAATCGACTCTTTTTACTGTAGAGATTCCTGTGAGCAAAGCTTTCTCGGTACAGAGCCAGCTTTTAAATAATCAGGATATATTGGCTCCTGCAAATTTTAACAGTCTAAAAGCAAATGTCCTCTGGACTACCAATACGGCTCTGATTAACAGGATATCCGTGATTAATCCTTCTCCTAATTCACTTCAAGGCCTCAGTGATTCAAAAATTTCAGTGGAGATCAATCCAAATCAAAGTGGAAATGCCGTTGTAACCCTGCATAACGGAAGCATTACCGCTCCTGTATATTGGAGCTGGCACATCTGGATCACCGACTCTCCTCTTGGATCCTATACCTATAAAACGGAACTTCCGGTGTCCGAAGCTGTGAACTATATAAATTATGTAAATAAAGCCGATGTTATACTTCAGACAGAATTTATGGACCGTAACCTTGGAGCGGTAGATGCATTTCCGATCGTTGCCAATGCCCTTACGCCTACTTCTGCTGAGCTTGCCAAAATACGCGCCTCTACAGGAATGCATTATCAGTGGGGAAGAAAAGACCCGATTCCAACATTCCAGCATGCAGATAACAGAGCCTCATTTAGTATATTTTTAGGGACAGCATCAGCAAACGGAACTATTGCCTATACTACTTTAACGTATGCTGCCTACAATAACATGTCCGGAAACTATATAGTGCCCTATAATACTTACGCGGCATCTGTTGCACAGGGTACAGATAAACCGGCAGATAAAATAGCAAAAGTACTGTCTTATTCCGTGAAAAACCCTTTAACGTATATGATTCCAAGCACTTTTGCTCCTTATAACAGCAGTATGCCTAATTATACCAATGGAACAGACTGGCTTGCCAATGAACCCAACCTCGCTCCTGACCGATGGGGAAGAGGTGGTGAAAAATCTCCTTTTGACCCATGTCCGGAAGGTTGGAGGATCCCGGATCTTAGCAATGTAGCCTTGATTTCTAACCAGGATTTTGGACAGTCACCATGGTATAAAAAAGATAAGAATGTAGCTACATTTTATAGTGTAAGTACAGACTATTCGGGGTATAGAGTTAGAAACCCGTCTACAACCTCCACTATAGGCTATATGCTGATAGGGCCATCTTATGTGGTTGGAAACTATCCGGATTCCGGGACGCGGGGGTACAGAAATGTGATAGCCAATCAGACTCCTACTGGAACATTTAATAATGTCAATTTCCAGTATCCTGCAGTCTGGACAGCAGGTTTAGCTTCGAATTATCTGGGAAGATCAGTGAATGTAATGTTTGATGCAGCGTCTACGGCCAACCGTTTTATTGCCTTTAATGATAATAATGATCCGTATTTTGCAACAAGCTGCAGATGCGTAAGAATAAAATATGATGCTCAGGGAAATGAAGAAGGTCCTATCCCAAGATTGCCGGTCACAGCTCTGGCTTCGGGGAAAGCAGCTACGGCTTTCAGCAGTGCTGAGGTTGAAGAAAAAGTAAATAAGAACAAAATCTCTTTATTTCCAAACCCGGTAAAGGATATTCTGTACATCAATACCCAGGAAAAAGACGGTTATTACTACCAGATTTATAATGCATCCGGCCAGTTGGTCAGATCCGGAAAATTTGAGAATGGTAAAACAGACGTATCTTCACTCAGTTCAGGAGTATATTTGGTGAGGATTAATAACGCTGAAGAAATTGTGAAAATTATCAAACAATAAATTTAAAATAGTAGATAAAGCAGAATAGGGGTTTCCTATTCTGCTTTTTTTATGGGTTTTATATGTTTTACATCTATCGCCATTGGTGAAAAATTCTATATCATCCGTTTCATGTAAGCCGGATTTTACGCTAAAGCATACTCTCTAAAGGACTTGATATGTTTAAAAATGCCCTCAGGATCGCCTATTAAACCCATCTAAAAATCAAATTAAACCGTTTTAACAAAATGTATATAATAAAAAAGCTTTACTTTTGCAAAAAATTTTTAGAATGTCGAAAAATTTAGTAATCGTAGAGTCACCGGCAAAAGCAAAAACTATTCAGAAATATTTAGGGAAGGATTTTGAAGTGAAATCGAGTTTCGGACACATCCGTGATCTTCCAAAAAAAGGAATGGGAATAGACCTTGCCACATTCAGTCCAGATTACGAAGTTTCGGCTGATAAAAAGAAGCTGGTAACAGAATTGAAAGCAGCCGTAAAGAAAGCTGAAATGGTATGGCTGGCTTCCGATGAAGACCGCGAAGGAGAAGCTATTGCATGGCACCTTGCGGACGAATTGAAGTTAAAGCCTGAAAGCAGAAAAAGGATTGTTTTCCACGAGATTACTAAAAATGCCATTCTAAAAGCTATTGAAAACCCAAGAGATATCGATCAGAACCTTGTGAATGCCCAGCAGGCAAGAAGAGTTCTGGACAGGATCGTAGGTTTCGAAATGTCTCCGGTGCTCTGGAAAAAAGTAAAACCGGGTCTTTCTGCAGGAAGAGTGCAGTCGGTAGCGGTAAGATTAATTGTAGAAAGAGAAAAAGAGATCCGTGAATTTGTTCCGAAAGCAAGCTTTAAGCTGGACGGTATTTTCTTAAATAAAACCGAGCAGGAGATTGCCGCCAGGCTTAAAAAAGACTTCGAAAAAGAAGAAGATGCAGAAAAATTCCTGGAAAAAGCAAAAACTACAGAATTTAAAGTTCTGAATGTTGAAACAAAACCCGGAACACGTTCTGCTTCTGCGCCGTTTACTACATCTACCCTGCAACAGGAAGCCTCTTCCAGGTTAGGATATAATGTAACCAATACTATGCGTCTTGCACAGAGACTGTATGAAGAAGGGTATATTACCTATATGAGAACGGATTCGGTGAACCTTTCGCAGGAAGCAATTGAAGGAGCAAAAAAACAAATCGTTTCAGAATACGGAGCAGAATACTCATCACCAAGAAATTACACCACGAAATCTGCTTCTGCACAGGAAGCTCACGAAGCGATCCGCCCGACTGATTTTGCGGTAAAAAGTATAGGTGATGCCCAATTAAACAGATTATATCAACTAATATACAGAAGAACACTGGCTTCCCAGATGGCTAATGCCAAAATTGAGAAAACCGTAATTGAAATAGGAAATGCCTCATTGCCCCAGCATTTTGAAGCACAGGGAGAGGTAATCATCTTTGATGGTTTCTTAAAAGCCTACGGGATTGTAAAAACAGAAGACGATGATGAGGAAAACAACGAAAAGCTTCTGCCTAAAGTAAGTGTTGGTGAGATTTTAAGCTATAAAAAAATTACCGCTTCGGAAAAATTTACCAGACCGAGTGCAAGATATACGGAAGCAGGTTTGGTAAAGAAGCTTGAAGAACTGGGAATTGGACGTCCATCTACTTATGCACCGACGATCCAGACCATCCAGAACAGGGAATATGTGGACAAAAGAGAGATCGATCCTCAAACCCGTGAGGTGGTGAAAATGTCCCTTACAAAAGACAAAATCAAAAAAGAAGTCCTTGAAGAAAAATTCGGGGGTGATAAAAATAAATTTGTACCTACAGACATCGGTGAAGTCGTAAATGACTTCCTGACGGATAATTTCAAAGAAATCCTTGATTACGGATTTACTGCCAGAGTGGAAGAAAGCTTTGACGAAATTGCCAACGGAGATCAGAAGTGGAAAGAAATGATGACCAATTTCTACTCAAAATTCCATCCGAGAATTGAAGATGTAGAAGAAAATGCAGACAGAGCCACCGGAGACAGGCTTCTTGGAGTAGATCCCAAAACCGGTAAAAACGTTCATGCAAGAATCGGAAGATTCGGAGCCATGATCCAGATCGGTGAAACGGAAGATGAGGAAAAACCGATTTTCGCATCATTAATGGCAGGCCAGAATATTGCAACCATCTCTTTAGCAGAGGCTCTTGAGCTTTTCAAACTGCCATTTGAGCTTGAGGCATTTGAAGGACAGCCGGTTTCAGTAGGAGTAGGAAGATTTGGGCCTTATGTAAAATGGGGCGAAACCTTTATCAGCATTCCTAAAGGAGAAGATCCGCTTTCCGTTAATCAGGCGCGTGCAGAAGAGATTATCAACGAGAAGAAAAAAGCAGATGCACCGATCGCCACGTATAAAGGAGATCCTGTAACGAAAGGAACAGGAAGATTCGGGCCGTTCATCAAATACAAAGATATTTTTGTGAATGTTCCGAAAAAATATAATTTCGACAACCTTTCCCAAAGCGACATTAATGAACTGATTGATGCCAAGCTTGAAAAAGAAGCCAACCGATACATTCAGCAGTGGGAAAAAGAGAAAATCTCTATTGAAAACGGAAGATGGGGCCCATTTGTAAAGTTCGGGAAAGCCATGTTCAAGATCCCTAAGAAAAAAGATGATACGAAATATGAAGCTGAAGAGCTGAAAGAAGTATCTCTTGATGAGGTTAAAAAATGGATCACCGATCAGGATAAAAATGCTTTTGCAGAGAAAAAGAAACCGGCAGCCAAAAAACCTGCCGCTAAAAAGACAACTGTTGCAAAAAAGACAGTGGCCAAGAAAAAGTAATAGTAAAATAACTATATAAAGCCGTTAACATAAGTGTTGACGGCTTTTTTTATCAATAAAAATACCGCAGTTTATCAACTTGCTGTGGTTTTTTTGTATGTTTGTTTAATAAAGATATTTAGTAAATTAACCTATTCTCAAGTTCTCAGATTAAAATATGGATTTTGAAGATTTTATTATTTCACCAAGGAATTTCAAAGCGGAAAGCTGGCAGATTGGTAGCAGAATTACGAAAGATATAAAGGAAGACAGCATTGTTCTTCTTTTTGTTTCAGATTACAGAGGTGCGGGCGGTGATGCGGAAGTACAGGACTTTACAGCGGTGAGAAAAGAATTTTATAAACTTTCACAACTGGATTTTGAAGTTCCTGTCGTAGATCTTGGGGATCTGGTTTCCGGAAAATCTGTTCAGGATTCACACTACATCCTGCAGGAAGTTCTGTCGGCATGCCATTACAAGAGAGCTCTTCCGGTCATTATTGGGGGATCCAATGATTTTGCCTTTTCATTATTCTCAACACTGAATTTTCATAAGCAAAATATCAACTATACTCAGATCAGCAATATTATTTCCCTGCAGCAGGGCGAAACAATTAACGAACACACCTTTTTGGGGAAAATACTCGGTTCCAAAAATTTTTCCATCAAGAATTATCACCATCTGGGTTATCAGAAACATTTGAACGAAACAGATTCGGTAAGACTGATCAAAGAGGTGCAGTTTGATATTGTGCGTCTGGCGGAAATGATGAATTCCACGGAAAAGACAGAACCGTTTTTCAGAAAAGCAGATCTGGTTACCCTAAACTGTGATGCTATTGAAAGTTTCAGTGAGCCATTTTCGATGAATCCTCAGGTCAATGGGCTTAACAGGAGAGAAATATGTGCCTATATGAAAGAAATAGGGCTGAGTGAGAATTTAAAATCCGTAGGAATTTTTAATTATAATATTTATTCCGAAAGCCAGCTGAATCACCAACTTCTTGCACAAATGCTCTGGTACCTCATTGAAGGGATCAATATCCAGCGGTCTCACCCGAAAGAAAGGCATTACGAGCTGTTCTATGTTTTGATTGATGATGAACAGTATGCTTTCAAAAGAGATACCTTCAGCAATCTCTGGTATTTTGGAGAAGATGAAAATATAGAAAACTGTATCCCATGTTCTAAAAAAGATTTTGAAGAAGCAAAAAAAGGAACGCTTAATCCCAGGCTGACTTTTTAAGTACACATAAGATGAAAAAAAAATTATTAATAAGTATTGTTCTGTTAGCCGGAGTATTCTGCTTCGTGTATTTCTGGAATAAATATTCCTATGCCGGCGAGAAAGATTATTTTTCTTCCCGTACAAAACCGGAAAACGGTTTGCAGATCGGTATTATTGGCGACAGTTGGGTGGTAAGGCAGAATCTGGATTCACTTTTACAGAAAAAGCTTTTGGATAAAGGAATACAGTCACAGATTTATTCTTCGGGAAATCCGGGTGCTAAAACCAAAAAGATTTATGAAAACCTCTTTAAAGATGACACTGAAGAATTTTCCTCCAAAAAAGTCATAGAAAAAAAGCCGGATTACTGCATCGTCATTGCCGGAGTGAATGATGCTGCTACCCATGTTGGCCCCGGATTTTATACCCATCATATGGTGATGATCATTAAAACACTTCTGCATTATAACATCAGGCCGGTCATAGTTTCCCTTCCGGAATTTGGGGTTGAAGAAGATTTTAAAAATAAAAATATAATCAGCAGCCTCAGTAACAGAGGGGCTGAATTGGTTTTGAATGAAGGCAATCAATTTAAAATACCCGAATACAGGAATGCCCTGTCCGAAGAACTAAAAAACGATGGCCTCGATAAAAAGGTGATCATGCTCAATTTTGATGAAGTAAGCCCTGATTATGATAAAGACCGGGGTTTATATGCAGATCCTCTTCATTTGAATAAGCAGGGATATCAGAAATTCAGCGAATTTCTGGCCAACGGAATTGTTAATTTAGAAGGAAGAAAATGATGGTTTCAGTTATAGTTCCCGTTTATAACGTAGAAAATTATCTGGCGAAATGCCTGGATTCCCTGGTTGGCCAAACTCTTCAGGATATTGAGATTGTAGTTGTTGATGACGGCAGCAAAGACCGTTCGGGACTTATTATTAAAGAGTATGCAAAGAATTTTCCTGAGAAGATAAAAGCTTTTTCCAAAGAGAACGGTGGTTTAAGTGATGCCAGAAATTTTGGAATAGAAAGAGCTTCAGGGACGTATATAGGTTTTGTAGACAGTGACGACTACGTTACGGAGACCATGTTTGAAGAAATGCTGCAGCTGGCAGAAAAACATCAGGCTAAAATGGTCATCTGCAACATTCAGAAAGTAGATCAGGACGGGAAAGTAATCCAAAAGCTGACCCAGATTCCCAATATGCCTGAAAAGATAGAACTGGAAGATCATTTCTCTGTTTTTTCGGATCTCAGCTACTTTGCCTGTAACAAGTTGTTTAAAAAAGAGCTTTTCGAACATAGAAAATTTAAAAAAGGAGTTCATTTTGAAGATATTCAGCTGATACCACAACTGCTTTTGGAATGTAAAGCTTTAGCCCAGACCCAGAACTTTCACTATCAGTACCTCGAACGTACGGATTCTATTACAAAAACCCATACGGAAAAAGGCCTTGATATCCTGAAAGCAGTAAAAGATGTGGAAGCCGCATTTGAAAAATCAGGATATTCCCACAAAAGAAAAGAGCTTAAAAATTTCCAGATTTTTGAAGGGGTATATTCTTTTCTGGCTTATCTGGCTTTTGTAAAAGACAGCGGTATATTTTATAAAATGGATGCTGAACTGGCTGTTTTTATGGAAGAAAGGAAAATAAAAATTCGAGATATATTAAACTATAATCGTTTTGGTAAGAATTATCTTTTATCTTTGCCGATGAAAAAAAAGATTTTTTATCTGCTGTTTTTTGCCGGACAAAAGAAGCTGATAAGAAGATTGTTATAACACAAATGATAAGTACAATTATTTAAGTCATTATATAAAACATTGACAGGTAGCTTTTTATAAAGTATTTTGATGTTTTTTAGGAATGTTGATGATGTGCTTAATAAAAAAAAATGAAGAATTTTGAATTGTTCTTAAGCGAATCAGGAATTTCTATTTTTTACGTGAAAATAGGATTAGGCTTTCTATTCTCTTTTTTAATTACCTTTTTCTCCATCCCTACCATCATTAAAATATCCAGAAGAAAAAATCTTATGGATGAACCTGGTATAAGGAGTTCTCACCTCAGAAAAATCCCCAATCTCGGAGGGATTGCCATCTTTTATTCAATAGGAATCTGTGCATCCATCTTTGCCTATGAGCTTTTTGATTTGTACAAATTTTTATTTGCTTCGTTAATCATTCTTCTTTACATCGGAGTAATGGATGATATTGTTGTAATGAGAGCTTATAAAAAACTGGTGGCACAGATCATCGTATCTTCACTGGTGGTAATAGGTTCCGATATCAGGATCAGAAGCTTATTTGGGATATTCGGGATTTATGAAATGGGCTACTTCATAAGTGTTTTATTTAGCATCATCACTTTTATTATTCTGATCAATGCATTCAACCTGATTGATGGAATAGATGGGCTGGCAGGAGGATACTCAGTGATCTGCAGCGGTCTTTTCGGGATAAGCTATTACCGCCTGGGAGAATATAATTATCCGCTTGTGGTTCTTTCCGTTATTATCATAGGAACTGTTCTTGCATTTTTATACTATAATCTATCCAACTACAGGACGAACAAAATATTTATGGGAGATACGGGATCTATGCTTCTTGGATTTCTTCTGGCATTTACCTGCATCTGTTTTATTGATATTTTTATAGACAAAGAGCTTCCCAACGTTCCAAGATATCACCTTCAGTCTGCACCGGTAATAGCGGTTGCTATTCTTATTTTACCGATTGTGGACACATTAAATGTAATCATTATCAGGCTGTGCAATAAAAAATCACCTTTTGACGCAGATAAAAACCATATCCATCACAAGCTGCTGAAACTGAATCTTACACACAGAAGGTCTACCTTTTATATAATTGTGTATTACCTGATGATTGTTATTGTGGCTTATTATTTAAGACATATCAATATCAATCTCCTTTTAATGATAATTATTTTCTTAGGTTTTTTTGGAGCCTATTTACCGGATCTTATTTATCATTTACGAAATAATAAGAAAATAAGAATTTAATTTTTACTTTTGCAAATAACATCCCAAATATGATGAAGAATTTGAAATATTTATTTTTATTACTGCCCTTTTTTATGACTTCCTGCATCACCAAAAAAGATGTAAGGTATTTACAGCCTAGCGAAAGCCTTGTAATCAATGAAGAAGGACTTATTCCCTACAATATTCCCACCTACAGAATTACCAAGAATGATATTCTTAATCTTAATATTGTAACTACACCTAAGGGAGACGCGGCCCAGTTTTATTCATCTTTTAATACCTCTGGAGGATCTGGAGGAGGAGGTGCTGCTAATCCCGCTATGGCAGGAGGTAATACTGGAGGTTCTGCAATGGGAGGGAACATGAATTTCTATTTTAACGGTCTGAAAGTAGACTCTAAAGGAGATATCAACGTATTTGGTATAGGATATATTAAAGCGGAAGGAAGAACACTGGAAGATATTACTCAGGAGCTTCAGGAAAAAGTAAACGAAAACTTCCAGGAAGGAAAAGCAGAAGTAAGACTGAATACAGACGGAATTACCTACTACATTCTTGGAGACGTAGAAACAACAGGTCTTTCCGGAGAAAAAGTAGCTCACAAAAATACATTGACTATTACAGAGGCATTAGCTATTAACGGTGGTTTAAACAGAACTGTTGACCGTACCAATATTGTTATCCACAGAAAATTGCCGGAAGGAATAAAAGTAGCAAAGCTAGACCTTACCCGCGAAGATATTATGAATTCCCCGTACTATTATGTACAGAACGGTGACGAAATCTATTTGAATACCAGAGGAAAAAGCTTAAACGGATTTGGAAAAGATCCTATACAGACTTTAACAACTGGGGTATCGGTGATTACTACAGCATTATCAATTTATCTGCTTCTTAAAAACCTTTAACCATGATTCCAGACAAAGACACCACCATAGGGAAAAACGAACCCCAGAAGGAAAAGTATGGATCGTTTGCATTATTTGATATTGAACATTTCCTGAGAAGGATACTCAGAAACTGGTACTGGTTTGTATTCATGCTGTTTATCGGCTATATTATCTCATGGGTATACAGTAAGTATTATGCACAGAACATTTATGCATCAGATCTCTCTCTGAGTATCTCCAATAATACATCCAGTTATTTTACGCCCAACCAGTCTATTAACTTTATCTGGGGACAGAGCGGAAACCAGGATGGAGTTTATCTTAAAAAAATGCTGTTATCCAGATCTCATAACGAGTTTCTGGTAAAAGAACTGGATCTTTTTGTTAATTATTCTACCAAAGGTCTTATCAAATCAACCTATATTGATAAAACCGATTCACCGGTTTTTCTTCAGATTGATAAAAAACACCTTCAACAGGTTAATTATCCTATTACCCTTATTCCAAAAGGTGGAGATTCTTATGAAGTGATTCTTCCGGAAGAAGGGCAGTCTACCAGTTTGTACAGTTATGAATCAGAAGGATTTCAGTCTGTTAGCGGATATAGCAGACCCGCCAATAAGGTTATAAGAATCAACGAATGGTATAATTCTCCAAATCTGCGTTTCAGACTGATTAAGAATACCACGACTCCTAATATAAAGGTTAATAATATTGTTGTAAATCTTAACACTGTTAATCAGAGTGTTAATGATATTGTTTCTACCATAGGAGTAGAATTTGATAAAGAGATTGCAACCATTATGATCATCTCCAAAAAAGGGTTCAATCTTAACAGTACGGTGAACTTCCTGAATAAATCAGTAGCCGAACTTCAGAAAAAAAGACTGGCGGATAAAAACATTGTCAATAAGAATACAGACCTTTATTTGCAAACCAACATAGACGGTATCCGTAAAAAACTGGACTCAAGTGCAGCAGTTCTGAACTATCTCAAAACTTCAGAAAAACTGTATAACATCAAAGACAGAGACGAAAAATCTTTAGACAAAATAAAAGAACTTGAGGCAAAGAAAGCTGATATCTTAAGCAAAATCAGTTCCCTGAATAATATTAAAAATACCCTTCAGGCGCAGAATTTTGATAAAATGATCAGCACGAATGCGGCCGGCTTTGAAGATGGCTTCTTTACTGCTTCTGTTACAGAACTTAAAGCCTTATATATAAAAAGAAGAGAAATGGCAACCATCTACAAGCCAAACTCTGAGCCTATGAAAGAGATAGACAGGCTTATTAATGAGGCTAAAATGGGTTCATCGGGCGCTTTGGGAAATTATTATACAAAATATTATGACGAGATCAATAAAATAGACCGTCAGGTAGCCGAAGCCAATGCCGATCTTACCTCATACCCTGAAAAAGAAAGAAAATACCTTGATGCAGAAAGGGGGTATAGCATGATTGAAGCTACCTATAACAGCCTTTTGGGAAGACAGAATGAAGCACAGCTGAAAGTAGCTACCAACCAATCCGATATTACAGTAATAGACCCTGCCAAGAATTTGGGTCAGGCTCCGATTGGTCCTAACGTAAAAGCAATAAAATCGGCAATTATGTTTGGTCTGTTGCTGTTTCCATTATTATTCATCCTGATTGGTGAAGCATTGGATAACAAAATCCGAAACATCAAAGAACTCCTGAGTGCAACAAAGATTCCGCTTCTTGGGATTATCGGGAACAATACCAACGAGAATATGCTTACCGTTTTGGAGCAGCCTAAATCATCCGTGTCAGAAGCATTCCGAGGAATTAGAGCTAATATGAGATTCCTGATGGAGAACAGCAGGGAAGACGGTAAAGGAAAAATAATTTTGATAACTTCCTCCGTTGGTGGTGAAGGGAAAACGTATATTTCCATTAACCTGGCCTCAGTAATCGGTTTGAGTGATAAAAAAACAATCCTTCTGGGGATGGACCTTAGAAAACCTAAGATCTTCGGGGATTTTAAAATTGATAATAAATACGGGATCTCCAATTATCTGACCGGAGAAGTAGAAATAGATCAGATTATTAATAAAACCAGGATTCCTGGCCTTGATGTAGCTACTTCCGGACCAATTCCGCCAAACCCTTCAGAGCTTTTAATGAGCGGCAGAAATATCAAGTTCCTTGAAGAGTTGAAGGAAAAATATGATTTCATTATCATCGACTCGCCTCCGGTAGGTTTAGTTGCGGATTCCTATGAACTGATGAAGTATTCCGATGCTAATATCTATGTCGTTCGTCATGAATACACAGAAAAATATATGCTGAAGATGATAACTGAGAAATACCACAACCATGAGGTTGATCATTTAGGGCTTATCTATAATGATTACAATAAAAAGCAGGGATATGGCTACGGTTACGGTTATGGGTACGGATATGGCTACGGATATTTTGATGAAGACAAAAACTATAAAGAACCGCTCCTGATCAGAATACGCAATAAAGTACGGACAATATTTAACAGGAAATAGTATATTCTTATTAAATATTATCTTCAACGTGTGGTGATATATGTTATTTTTTTATATATTGCAAAAGAATTAAATAAAATAACATGAAAAATCTAAAAAAACTGTCAAAAAACGATTTAAAAATGATTAATGGAGGTAAGATTCAGCAGCCACTTACAACGCACTGTTTTAGTAATGCAGGATGCCCTTCAGGACAAATTTGTGTTACTTGCTCTGGCCCGGATTGCGGCAGCTTAGGTAGCGGAATTTGCATCTAATACAATTATTCTTGAAAACAGTAATTAACAGTTTTTATTTATATTGAAACCAAATACTGTTCAAATTTCACTGGTTTGATTTTTTAAGATCAGGATAATTTTCAGGAAAATTAAATAAAGCCCTCACCAATGAGGGTTTTTTTTATGTTGTGAGTTACTTATATTGTATAAATAGTATATAAAGAAATATTTTTGGCACTTTGCCGTTTACTTTATAACAAATTATGTTTTTTTGTTTATTTTTAACTAAACATTAAGGATATCTTTAATATAAAAATGTTTTATATTTGCAAAAATTAAATTTTAAAATAACCATAAATCCATATTCTTTTATGAATAAAAAATTATTGTTTAGCTTTATTGCCTTCCTGGGAATGGTAAGTGTTAAAGCACAAAGAAACGAATTGGGAGTTCGTTTGGGTATGAGTAACCTAGTTGGGGACATCGGAAGGACCAATTATATTTTACAAAAGCCGTTGGATTTAGACAGAATGTCAGACTGGGGGTTCCCGTTTTATGGAGGTTTATTATATAGATTTAATTTTAACCCGCACCAGACCGTTAGATTGGATTTAGGATATAACCAGATTCAGTTTAGTGATAAAGCTGCAAAAGAAGAATATAGAGTAAATAGAAACTCATACGGAAAAAACAATGTATACGAAGCAAGTTTGATGTTTGAATACAATCTTTTCCCTGTAAACAATGAACAGGTAAGCATGGTGAGCCCTTATATCTTTGGTGGCATAGGTGCTTTGATGTTTGATGCCCCTAAAGCTGATCTTGTACATGATTTTAGAAGAGATGCAGACGGTGTGGCACAGGCTCCGCTTAATGAACTTGACTTTACAAGTACTCCTGTATATACATTAGGAAAAAAAGTAACCATGCATATCCCTTTTGGGGTAGGTTTAAAATACAAGTTCAATCATAATTGGGCTATATTTGCAGAAGCTACATTCAGATATACACTGACAGATCAGCTGGACCACAGCCGACTGCTTTCAAAAGATCTGACTTCTAGCTATAATGGAGATATCTTAGATCCTGCCACCGGTGGCTCGCTGCTGCAGTCAGGGAATTATTATGCAGTCTCTAAAGAAAGAGAGCAGGAGCTGCTTAACAAAAGAAATATAGGGGACGAAAGGTCTAAGGATTGGATGAATACTTTTAGTTTAGGATTGACCTATTCATTCGGAAGACCTCCGTGTTATTGTGATTAATTAATATGTCGTTGATTAAAGATAAAATAAATTCTCAGAATTTACCGAAACACGTCGCCATTATTATGGACGGCAATGGAAGATGGGCAAAAACACGTGGCGAAGAAAGAACTTTCGGTCACAGGAATGCCATTGATGCAGTAAGAAATGCCATTAATGCATGTAATGAGATAAATATCCCTTACCTGACACTGTATACATTTTCTTCAGAAAACTGGAACCGCCCTGCAAATGAAGTTAATACACTCATGAACCTGCTGGTGGAAACCCTTTTGCTTGAAGCTGAAGAGATTTTTAGCAAAGGACTCAGAATGCATGTTATAGGGAATTTAGAAAAGCTGCCTCCCCTTGTGAGAGAACAGCTTGAACGTGTAGTAGAACTTACAAAAGAAAACACAAAAGGCAATTTAGTACTGGCAATAAGCTATGGCTCACAGAACGAAATACTGAACGCTGTGAAAAGCATCAGTTCCGATGTGAAAGAAGGAAAAGTTGATATTGAGAATATTGATGAAAAATTATTCGAAAATTACCTTTATACAAAAGACTTCCCGCCTGTAGACCTGCTGATCAGAACCAGCGGCGAAATAAGAATAAGCAACTTCCTTCTTTGGCAGATTGCTTACGCGGAATTACAGTTTTTAGATGTCCTTTGGCCGGATTTTACAAAAGATATCTTCTTCCAGTGTATTGTAGATTACCAGAATAAAGAGAGAAGATACGGTTTAACTGGCGACCAGATAAATGCCCAATAAATTTAAAGAAAAGAAAGACTCGATAAAATGAAGTTTAGACTATTACCCATCATAATGTTTGCTGCTTCGGCACATTTTTATGGACAAGTAACTCCTCAGGACAGCACTAAAGTAAATAATGCTGTACATGCAGAAAATGAAGCAGGAACTTACACTCTTAAAGACATTGTTGTAGATGGGGTAAAAAAATATACGCCGGCACAGATCTTAAGATTTACAGGCTTAACTAAAGGAGAGGCTGTAGATATTCCGGGACAAAAAATCAGCAACGCTGTGAAAAAACTTTGGGATACCCAGTCGTTTTCAGAAGTTGAAGTATATGTTCAGAGTATTGAAGGACAGACTGTAGTTTTAAGATTCTACCTGGAAGACCTTAAAGAACTTGGAGAAGTAAAATTCACAGGTAAGGGGATCGGTAAGTCTAAAAACGAAAAGCTGACAAAAGATAACAATCTCAAGCCCGGAACAAAGATTACCCAAAACCTTATTTCCAGCCTTAAGACAAAAGTTCCTAAGGATTATGTGAAAAAAGGGTATGCTGATGCCAGAATCACCATTCAGGATAAAGTGAATGCCAATGATCCGTCTTTGGTAGACTGGACCATCAATGTAGAGAAAGGCAAAAGAGTAAAAATTGACCATATCGAATTTGAAGGCAACCAAAGCGTTACAGATGCAAAGCTTAGAAAAAAAGCCTTCAAAGAAACCAAACAAAAGAGATTTGGTATCGGCGGAATCCTGAAATCTTCGAAATTCATTGAAGAAAAATATCAGGAAGACAAACAGAGTCTTATCAGCTATTACAATTCACTGGGATATAGAGACGCTAAGATTGTTTCAGATTCCGTATGGAGAAACAAAAGAAATAACTACGAGATCAATGTAAAACTTAATGAAGGTAAAAAGTATTATATCGGAGATGTTACATTCACCGGAAATACTGTTTACTCTACAGAATATTTACAGAGATTATTAGGATACAAGAAAGGAGATATTTATGATGCTGTAGGGTTTAATAAAAAAGTTGGAGAAGACGGAGGTAAAGAAGATGACTCAGATATCAAATCTGTGTACATGAATAACGGGTACCTTTTCTCTAATGTAACTCCTGTGGAAAAATCCGTATCAGGAGATGCTGTGAACCTGGAAATCAGAGTTAATGAAGGAGAACAGGCTACATGGGACAAGGTAACATGGCAGGGGAATACAACCACCCATGACCACGTCGTGCTTAGAGCCCTGAGAACAAAACCGGGAGAGCTTTTCAAGAAAACAGAAATCAAAAGAACCTATTTCGATCTTGCCGGGATGTCTTTCTTTGACCCGCAGCAAATTAAATATGACATTAACCCTGATCCTCAGGACAATACCGTAGATGTAAACTGGAGCCTTGTTGAGAAAGGATCTTCTCAGGTACAGTTACAGGCAGGTTACGGAGGTAATAGCTTTATCGGAACATTAGGACTTACGTTCAATAACTTCTCCTTAAAGAACTTCCTTAAATTTAAAGACTTTAAGCCGGTACCTCAGGGTGACGGCCAGACTTTATCGATCCAGGCACAGGCCGGACAATATTTCCAGAACTATGGGATTTCATTTACTGAACCATGGTTATTCGGAACAAGACAAACTTCCCTTTCTGTAAGTTTAAATACCTCAAGAGTAAAATATAACGATAGCAGTGGAAATGATCAGAAGCTTAACATCTTCTCCGCATCAGCAGGTCTGAACAGATTACTGAACTGGCCGGATGACTACTTCTCGTTATATACAGGAATCCAGTTCCAGAATTATAAATTCAGTAACTATCCATTCCAGTTCGGAGATACTACAGAATACTATGGAGATGCAAACAACTTGAGTCTTAACTTAGGTTTAAGCAGAAACTCAGCAGGTATCGACCCTATTTTCCCGACAATGGGTTCAAATATTGAACTTTCCGCGAAATTAACCGCGCCATATTCATTGTTCAGCAACAAAGATTACTCTACAATGTCACCGGTTGACAAGTATAAGTGGATGGAATTCTACAAAATCAAGTTCAAAGCCGATGTGTACAATGAGGTTATCGGGAAACTGGTATTGAGATCTTCCGCTGAAATGGGATTCATGGACGGATATAACAAAAAACTTGGAGCTCCGCCATTCGAAAGATTCTATGTAGGAGGTACAGGTTTGTTCGGAGGTAGATATGACGGACGTGAATTGATTCCGTTGAGAGGTTATGAAAATGCTTCAACATATGGAGGAGAAATAGATGACATTACCCAAAGAGGAGGAGGTACAATCTATAACAGATTTACACTGGAATTAAGATACCCGATCTCAATGAACCAGACCGCTAAAATTTATGCACTTACCTTTGCAGAAGGAGGGAACGTATGGAACTCGTGGAGTACGTACAACCCATTCCAGCTGAAAAGATCTGTAGGGATTGGTGTAAGAGTTTATATGGGAGCCTTTGGTTTGATCGGATTTGACTTTGCTTACGGATTCGATAAGACAGTTTCCGGAACAGAGCCTTCTGGATGGAAAACACACTTCCTGATGAACCAATCATTATAATCACACATATGAAGAACCCTAAAATCATTTTCACATTTGTATTGTTCCTGTTTTTTGGATTTTCAAACGCACAGAAAATTGGAATAGTAGATACAGGCTATATCTTAGACAAATTGCCTCAATACAAAGAAGCAGAAGCAAGATTAAATGCTCAGATCGATACCTGGCAGTCAGAACTTCAAAACCTGCAGTCAGAATACGAAAGAAAAAAATCGGCATTTGAAAGTGAGAAAGTATTGTTAATAGGAGACCAGCTCAAGCTTAGAGAAAAAGAAGTAATGGACCTTGAGAAAAACATCAAGACCACTACAAGCTTACGTTTTGGAGCCAATGGTGAGATTACAAAACTAAGAACAAATCTGGTTGTACCGTTCCAGGATCAGATCTGGACGGCTGTTAAAACAATGGCTGAGAAAAATGGATTGGGCACGGTTCTTGATAAATCCGATAACAATGTGCTTTTCCTTCTGCCAAGATATGATTATACAGAAAAAGTATTGACGATCTTATTAAAAGGATCTGCTCCATCTGATAAAAAAGAAAAGACAAACAGCAAAAGTAAAAAGTAATATATAAATTAACTTTTGCTTAAAATTGAAATCTAAAAACAAATTAAATTATTTATTTTACCAATTATGAAAAAATTAAGTGTATTATTTGCCGCGGTAATAATGGTTGTATCGGTAAGTATGGCGAAAGCTCAAAAATTAGCTTCTGTAGATTTAATGGGAGTTCTTAATGCAATGCCTGAAAAGAAAAAAGCAGATACGGATATAAAAACTTTCCTGGATGCAAAGCAAGCTGAAATTAAGAAAAAAACAGATGCTGCTCAGGCTAAATTCCAACAGTATCAAACTGAAGCTCCTAAGAAAACAGCTGAAGAAAACACTGCTAGAGAAGCAGAAATGAAAAAATTAGGGGAAGAAATCCAGCAAATGCAGGAAAAAGCTCAGAAAGATCTTCAGGCTAAGCAGGATGTAGCTTTCGGACCTATCGAGAAAAAGCTGAATGACGCTATTGAAAAAGTAGCTAAAGCTAACGGTTACGACTTCATCTTGGATGCAAACGCAGGAGCACTTGTATACAAAGGAGGTGCAGACGCTACAGCTGCTGTTAAGAAAGAATTAGGGATCAACTAATAAATTAACAAAGTTTTATAAATTAACCGTCTCTTTTAGAGGCGGTTTTTTTATTTTTGCCCTATGGAAAAAGAAGTATCAACAACCGTAAAAGTAAGGTTCAGCGATTGTGATCCGATAGGACATTTGAATAATGTAAAATACCTGGACTATATGTTCAATGCCAGAGAAGATCATGTAGAAACATTTTATGGATTCACATACGAAGAATATACCAAGAAAACCGGATGCACATGGATTGCCATTCAAAATGAAATTGCTTACTTAAGAGAAGTAAGATACAATACCCAGGTGGTGATCAGCAGCAAAACAATAGAAATTCAGGACAGGACGGCCAAAGTAGAAATACTTATGAAAAGCCTCGATGAGAAAACCGTACATGCAGTTTTATGGGTTACAGTGATTTATTTCAACCTTAAAACAAGAAAATCCGAAATTCATCCCGAAGATATAAAAGAAACATTTCATAAATTCTATGTAGATCTTGAGCAGAAAGACTTCCAGTCCAGAGTGAAGTTCCTTAGATCTCAGAACGCAAAAAATTCATAATAAAAATTAAAGAATCACATATGAAGAAAATAGCAGTAATAGGAAGCAATGGACAGTTGGGTAACTGTATCAGAAAAATTGCACCCGATTTTGAAAATACCTATGAATTTATATTTACGGATTCTCAAACTCTCGATATCACAGATGAAGATCAGGTTAATGATTTCTTTTATGATAATAAACCGGACTACTGTATCAACGCATCCGCTTACACAGCTGTTGACTTAGCCGAAAAAGAAAAGGACAAAGCATTTGCTGTAAATGCTTACGGAGTTGCACACCTCGCTCAGGCCTGTGCAGATCAGAAATGTATCCTGATTCATGTTTCCACCGATTATGTGTTTGATGGAGATACCAACCTTTCCTATTCAGAAGATGACTTTACCAATCCCGCTGGAGTATATGGCGAATCAAAGAGAAAAGGAGAAGAACTTGCTCTGGAAATTAATCCGCGAACTATCATTTTAAGAACTTCATGGTTGTATTCAGAGTTTAATAAAAACTTCGTTAAAACAATGCTGAGCCTGTTCTCTCAAAAAGACGAGCTTGGAATTGTTGCCGACCAGTTTGGGCAGCCTACCAATGCCAACGATCTTGCAGAAGCGATCATGAATATTATTGAAGCCCCGAACAAAACTTTTGGTATTTTTCACTTCTCAAATTACCCCGAAACTACCTGGTTTGAATTTGCCAAGAAAATTGCTGAATTTTCAAACTCTTCGGTCAAATTAAATCCCTTGACGACGGATCAGTATCCTACTCCTGCAAAAAGACCGGCCAGAAGCACAATGGCTTTGGATAAAATAGAAGAAGTATATAAAATAGAGCTTAAACATTGGGAAAACAGTCTCGAAGAATCTGTTAAAATATTAACACAACAATAATATGATCAAAAACCTGGCGGTTGCCATCTCCATATTCTGCATTCATCTCTGTAATGCTCAGAATGTATATCTTTCAAAAGTTGAGAAAACAAATGACAATACAGATAAGTTTCTCTATAAAAAAGCAGAAACCATAACCGATGCCGAATATCTGGGGGAAATTGAAGTTCAGGGATTCTCAAAAGATGATGCAGCTGTTTTTTCTCTCATATATAAAAAAGCAAAAGAAATAGGAGCCAATACATTCTCATTTAAACCTTTTGAAAATATAGAGGGTACCCCTCAGCCTTTTAATCCTGCTAATTATAAAATTGCTCTTTATTATACCCCAAAAGAAAAATTGAAGGATCAGGAGGGTAAATTATATGTTTTTGCTTCTTCAGATAAAGAACAGAAGATTAGTATTAATAAAAAAGACTATTTACTGTCACCCAGATCTTATCTTACCCAGGATATTATTCCCGGAGAAGTCTATATTATATCGACAAAGAAACTTCTTGGTTCCACCATTAAAGTTCAGGCTAATAAAGAAAACCTATACTTCCAGGTATCTTCTCTGAGGGTAAAATCAGACACTTCCGGAACTGGCGGTTTAAACCTGAAATCCGGTGATATTGTCGGATTAGAAAAATCTTATGCAGAATTTTTAAGCCTTATATACACAAAAACAAACGGGAGATAAAAAATTAAACAAAAGTTTAAAATTTTTATTACTGTATATCAGCTCTTTACGGTTTTATATGAACTAAAAGTAAATTTTATGTTAAATACTTTTGTTTTGTGTAGTAATAAGGATGTATCTTTGCCCCACTGAAAACGAGAGTAGACGGTAGCGCAGAAGAGCTTTTGGAT